>OJDQ01000120.1_pt1 | contig 40737 bp, 38 predicted proteins | sample 1592851 | NCBI WGS metagenome assembly OJDQ01 (sample SAMN05416774, study PRJEB24817) | seawater metagenome | isolation source: Sea water | place: Canada:Atlantic | collected 2013-07 | reverse complement strand
GAAAATTTATTTTCGAAGCATTGTCGCTGTATACCGCTTCACATAAGGCTTTCGCCATATGCCAGGTTGGCCTGTTTGGGCGTTCCCTGTTGAAGAGGGGCGCATTCTACGCATCTGGTTTTCAACGTCAACCATTATTTCGCGATAAAACTAAAAAACGCGACCATTTGGTCGCGTTTTAATCAATCAGTATATTTGCTGTACTAATTCGACGTTTTTTCGTCTTTTGGTTCTTTTATATCGTCTGTACTCTGCCCTTTATCTGGCGTTTCTTCTGTATCTTCCGCACTGACCACCTTGGAAACAAAATCAGCATCTTCTACCTGATCGCCAACCACATCACTCAGCGTCACCTTATCAACCGTTCTAAATGTGTTAATTGGGCCTGCCAGTGCATAAAGTGCAAATACAATAAACAACACTAAAGCTGGCTCTGTTGCCACAATGATAAATATCAGCAATATGACTAACAGTGCTACAAACGGCACCTTGCCGTTCCAGTTGACTTCTTTAAAGCTGTTATATTTAAAGTTACTGACCATTAACAGACCGGATAAGCCGGTAACCAGCGCAACAATCAGTCCAATATCGTTACCATTAATATCGTACTCGACACCTAACCAGACAAATCCGCACACAACCGCGGCCGCTGCCGGACTGGCTAACCCCTGGAAGAAACGTTTGTCGGCAATACCAACCTGAGTATTAAAGCGAGCCAGCCGCAGTGCAGCACCTGCTACATAGATAAAGGCAGCAAACCAACCGAGCTTACCCAAATCACTGAGCCCCCAGTTATAAGCCACTAACGCAGGCGCCATACCGAATGACACCATATCGGCCATAGAATCGTATTCCGCACCAAAATCACTCTGGGTATTGGTAATTCTGGCCACCCGTCCATCCAGACCATCAAATATCATGGCGACGAACACTGCTACCGCGGCTGCTTCAAAACGCCCGTTCATCGAAGACACTACAGCAAAAAAACCTGAAAACAGCCCGGCGGTGGTTAGAAGATTCGGTAACAAATAGATACCTTTATGTTTACTCTCTGACATGATTTTCTCTATAGCTACAAACGGTGCACATTATTTCATAATCTCAATGGACATGCTTAACGATTTTAAGTTTCAAACCATTTCCACACACATACGTCTATGTCTGTTACGTGAAATAACTACTTATAAGATCATATACACAACACACTGCGCTTTAAGAATAAAATGCGTCGTGAGGGATTATGAAACTGCCATGTTGAAGCACTTTCTCTTCCATCTTCATGTCAGGAATATTTACACAACCAGTAAATATTCCTGACAAAAAGAGCCTATTTAATTGTTATTAAAAAGGATTTATATTCTGGATCACTTCTTGCTAAATAATTTTTGCAAGAATGCGTAGTTAATGAGGAAGTGAAGTATGCGGTTTAACTGTAATAAGACAGTTCTTGTTCTTAGTACCATTGGTCTGTTCGCCTCAGGCGTAGCCAGTGCAACAGGGAGCAGTTCTGGATGTAATGTAAACACAGGATGTGACAGCTGGGCAAATGCTGCGGTATATGACCTAACGACGTCCGAACATAATTATCAGGTTTATGAAAACATCGATCCAACCAATAGTACAGTGGTGGTTAACGGTGTTTCTATTTCTGTAACGGCCTGGTCTGATACTGCCGGTGGCAGTTCTGACGATATCGTAACCTCTGCAAGCATGTCTGGCCCCTATGGTGAAGGGTTCGGTATCATCAACCAGGATGAGTCCGGCTTTGACCACCACGACCATTATCATGCGGTCGATAATATGGGTAATGCAACAGATTACGATATGATTTTGTTCTCATTTTCCGAGGCAGTGTCGTTAACTGGCGCAACCTTCTCGTGGGCTGGAGATTATTCATGGACCCAGCAGGTTACAGTAGCTGGTTTGTCTAATATCAACCAACTTACTTCAGGTTCAGCATCCTGGAATGATATCTCCAGCGGTATCGACGATTCGATGAAAGGAAGCTTTCAGATGGGTTACGACGGTACCTACTACTCTGACTTTACTACTTCAGGTACGTCACAGTACTGGTTAGTAGGTGCTTATAATTCACTGTTTGCCTATGTTGATGGCTTCTCTAAACACAATGATGCATTTAAATTGTCATCAATTGGCTTTAATCAGGTTGAAGATAACAACGACGATATTGATCCGGTAAACGCACCGAGTTCATTCGCCCTGTTACTCCTTGCTGGCGGTTTTGCCGCATGGCGCAGAAAGCAAGCGAAATAAATTCAATTTCATCCAAGTACAAAGGTGGCTTTTGCCACCTTTTTTGTACACAATCCAAAATATCCACCTGAATAAAAAAAGAAATATTATGCGATTGACGTCCACCCTGCTGATTTCTGCCGGCTTACTGGCCAGCTCATATACTCAGGCCAGTTCTGAAGAAGATTACGAAAAAGCGCTCGCAGCCTACAGCCAGACCCGTTACGACGAAGCCTTTATTCATTTAAAGAATAGTCTCAAGCAAGACCCGGATAATCTGGCAGCCAAAATTTTAATGGGTAAAATTTTGCTTATGAATGGCTATCTGTCAGCGGCTGAAACTGAATTCTATGAAGCGCTTGATCAGGGAGCGGATATCAACCTTGTAGCAGAGCCACTGGGCAATGCTCTGTTGTTTCAAAATAAATATCAGAAAGTCGTCAACTTTAATGAAACAGACAAGCTCATTACAGAGCAGAAAGTAAAGTGGCTTCAGATCCGTGCTACGGCCTGTACCAGACTGAAACGCTTTGACTGTGCCAATGAGGCTTACCAGCAGAGTCTGAAATTAGACAGCAACTACCCTCCGGCCTACAACGGGCTCGCATCAGTTGCGCTGATTGAAAAGAAGCTGGAGCAGGCAGGCACCTATCTCGACCAAGCCATCGCACTGAATGATCAGGACCACGTTACCTGGCGACTCAAGGGTCAGTTGGCGCGAGCCAGTGAAGACTACGATACTGCCATTACGCACTTGCAACATGCGTTAGAGTTAGCTCCCGAAGATCCCATTACGCTTAGAAAGCTGGCTGACATCTATCTGGAAAGTAACGATTTTGACAGTGCCCAGGCGTTCGTTGACGAAATTATTGAAAAAACACCAAACGATCCATTAGCGATTTTGCTGAGCAGCTGGCTGGAAAGTAAAGATAAAGAAAAGCTGGTTAGTAATAAACGTCTTGAACAACTTAATGAGATCATGAGCAGCTTGTCACCGGATATCATTGCAGACCAACCGGTGTTGCTCTATATCAGTGGCTTAACCGCTTTTTTCCATGGTAATACCGAACAGGCAGCCAAGGACTTTTCTCAATATCTGCAAAATAACCCCGGTGACATCCAGGCTATCATTTTGTTAGCCAGAACTTACCTGATGACCCAGCAAAACCGTCAGGCACTCACCTTGTTAGAAAAACACGAAGATAAACTCATCAATAATATCGACTCAGCGCTGCTGCTAGGCGACTTATACCTGAAACAAAACCGGGCCTTTAAAGCACAGAAACTGAGTGATGAATTATCCTTAAAATACCCTGAAGATGCCCGGGTCAGTTTGTTTCGTATTCGCTTAATGGCCAATCGCGGTAAAGTGGATGAGGCTATCGCTATCCTCGACAGCAATTACGATAAAAATAAAGAAAACGTCACTTTTCTGTTTACCTACAGCATGATGAAGCTACAGGCCGGCATGGAAGAGGACGCATTAAAAAGCGCCAATGAAATATTGTCGAAATACCCCGAGGAAGCCGACTTTCTGAATCTGAAAGCGGGCATTCTTATTCGCTTACAGCGCTACGATGAAGCATTGGACGTGCTATCTGAAACTCTGGCTAAACAACCGGATCTGTTTGCCGCTAAATTCAACCGGGCAGCTATATTGAGCCGTCAGAACGAATTTGTAGAATCTAATTTACTGGTTGAAGAACTGCTGAAGGCGTCGCCTCAGCATGCGCAATCAATGTTATTGAAAGCCCATAATAAGGTGCAGTTGGGCGACATTGAGGATGCACTGGACCTGTATAATGATGTGCTGATTCTTAATAACGATTTCAACTATGCCCGGTTTGAGTTAGCCAAGCTGTATAGCTCTATGAAAGACTATGACCAGGCGCTTTACCATATTGACCGCCTGTTGGTGAATGACTTTGATAATGCCGATTACTTGTTGTTTAAAGCGTCACTGTATATTCAGAAGCGTAATATCTCAGACGCAAAAAAAACCCTTTCAGTGGTAGAGCATTTTACCCTTAATTCGGTTGACCAACTGCTCCAGCAAAGCCGCTTGCAAAAAGCCATCGACGATAAACCCGGCGCGCTGAACTCCCTCGACTTTGCTCTGCAGCTTGCCCCAAACAGTACCCGGATAAAATTAGAGAAAGTCCGCTTATTGATTGAGTCGTCGTTATTCGATGACGCTAAAGTCATTCTCGATGAGATTCAGGACAACAACACCAACAACCCCAATTACTGGCTGGTTAAGGCCCTTTATCATGACAACACCGGCAATCGTAAACAGGCTACCAACGACCTGAGTGAAGCCCTGCAACTGGATGCTAATTTCCACCAGGCAATGCTTTATCTGTATGAACTGGCACTCATGGGCGGTGATAAGCAAATGTTCGTTACCCAGGCTGAAGCAACTCTTAAAGCCTCCCCAGGTAACCTGCTAACCAAAAACTTACTGGCACAGTTTTACTTTATCCAACAGGATTTTGAGAAAGCAACGGCCCTGTATCAATCATTACTCGAGGCCGATAACACTTTCAATCGCGCCATCGTATTAAATAAACTGGCCATTATGGCACTGGAAAGTAACCTGAATGAGGCTCATCAGTATATTGGCAAGGCATTCGAAATTAACAGTACCGACCCAAATATACTGGATACGCTGGGCTGGATTTTAGTTCAGAAAGGGCAACTGGAGGACGGACTTGGCCACCTACGAAAAGCCTTTGCCCGGGATTCTAATAATCCGGAGATCCGATATCACATTGGCTATGCTCTGGCGAAACTCAATCGTAACCAGGAAGCCCGTGAAGAGTTACAGAAAGCGGTAGCTGTCGATCGCCCTTTCTACAATCGCAGCAAAGCGCAGGCATTGCTCGATAGTCTGTAATGACTAGTCCTGAAATAGGTTGACACTTATTTCGGTTAAAACGCCCGATGTATCTCATTGGGCGTTTTGTATTTAACGGCCGCCTGCTATTATAGATTGCTACTGACTCCGCGACCATCTTTCTAGCCTCCTCTAAATTACGAGGTTTCGTGATCAAGTATTCGTTTTTCAGAATGCCATTTATCCGTTCTGCAAGAGCATTTTGATAGCAGTCATAACCATCTGTCATTGAGCATTGTACATCATGCTTTCTGTGGAGAGTTTGGTACTCCTCTGAGCAATACTGTATACCTCTGTCAGAGTGATGTACGAGTTTTTCGTTGGTGCCCTTTTGTTTAAGTGCTTGAGTAAATGCCTTCTTAACTGATTGCGTTCGCATGTTATCGTCGACCTGATAGCCCACAATCTTCCGCGAATAAGCATCAGTAATGAGGCTTAGATAACTCTCTCCACTTCGCGTTGGTAAGTACGTGATATCCGCTACCCATAACTGATTGGGCTTATCTGCTTTGAAACCCGCTTTGATGAGATTGGGGTGACAACGGAACCGGTGATGACTGTTCGTTGTTTTGTGATAGGCGCGTTTTGTCAGCACCAGTAGTCGCCTTTCTCTCAGTAAATTAAAGAGATGGTCTCTACCAATATCTATTTTAACTAGCGCAAGGAGATACTGTAGTTTCCTGGTGCCGATACGAGGTTGAATCATTCGCTCCTGACGGACGAATTGGATGACACTATCTTCATGCGCATCGCGCTTGAGGGAACGAGCACAGTGTTGGTAGTAGGCCTGACGAGAGATATTCAGGTAACGGCAAGCTTTGGAAACGGAAACCCCGTCTATCACTTTTTCCTGGATGACTTTCTTTTGCGCTTTTTTACAACGCTGACTCCGTAGTCACTTTCAAGAACATTCACAACGGCTTCAAAGAAATCTGCTTTCATCTTCGTATCAGCCAGCTCTTTCTCCAGCGCTTTAATTCGTTGTTCGGGGGTGAGTTCTGCTTTTGGTTTATCCACGGCGTCGCCTCGCTTTAGAAACTTCGGTGTTCCATTAATCCAATCTAAACGACCGTGCTTACGAAGCCAAACTAAAACAGTTGAGCTGCCCTGAATTCCATAGTGGTCTTGTGCTTGTTTATAAGTGAGTTCGCCTTTTTCAACCTGGTCTACTACTGCCAATTTAAAAGCGAGGGAATAATCTCGTTGAGTTCTTTTGCTATTTGATTTCATTACACTCTCCAAATTAAGTTTGAAAAGTGTCAACGCTATTCAGGACGGGTCATAAGCAACAAAAAAGCCGGCAAAATTAGCCGGCTTTTTTAGTTCCGTAAGTCCAATCAGATAATAATCAAACGTTCACCATCCACGTCAATACGAATAGTGGACTCTGGCAAGATAGCGCCCGACAGCAGTTGCTGCGCCAGTGGGTTTTCTACCTGTGTCTGGATAGCCCGCTTGAGCGGTCTTGCACCAAACACTGGATCAAACCCAGCGTCAGCCAGCTTATCCATTGCCGCAGCAGATAATTCAAGTTTATAGCCTTTATCTGCCAGGCGGGCACGCAGCGCCGCCAGTTGAATCTTAGCGATGGATTTAATCTGCTCTTTACCCAGTGGGTGGAAGACCACTATATCATCCACCCGGTTAATGAACTCCGGACGGAAATGCTGCCCCACCACATTCATCACCATCGATTTCATTTCTTCGTACTGATTTTCCTGATGCTTATCCTGGATAATGTCAGAGCCCAGGTTAGACGTCATGATCACCACGGTGTTCTTAAAATCCACTGTACGGCCCTGGCCATCGGTCAGGCGACCATCGTCCAGCACCTGCAGCAAAATATTAAACACATCCGGATGGGCTTTCTCTACCTCATCAAGCAGGATCACAGAATAAGGCTTACGGCGCACCGCTTCGGTCAGATAACCGCCCTCTTCGTATCCTACGTACCCCGGCGGCGCTCCTACCAAGCGTGCCACACTGTGTTTTTCCATAAATTCCGACATATCTATGCGGATCATGGCCTCTTCGGTATCAAACATAAACCCGGCCAGTGATTTACACAGCTCTGTTTTACCTACCCCGGTTGGTCCTAAAAACAGGAACGAACCAATGGGTCGGTTTGGATCGGCCAGCCCTGCACGTGAACGGCGAATGGCATTGGACACTGCGTTAACAGCCTCATGCTGACCCACTACGCGTTTGTGCAGTACATCTTCCATTCGCAGTAGCTTATCGCGCTCGCCTTCAAGCATTTTCGACACCGGAATCCCCGTCCAGCGCGACAACACATCAGCAATTTCAGCATCCGTAACCCGGTTTTTCATTAACAGAGTTTCTTTGTTTTCGTTTTCGGCGGCTTTTTCCAGCTTCATCTCAAGCTCAGGAATACGGCCATACTGTAACTCAGACATCCGGTTTAAATCCGAGGCACGGCGAGCAATCTCTAAATCCAGCTTGGCTTGTTCCAGCTCAGATTTAATCGACTGGGTGCCCTGCATCGCTTCTTTTTCTTCCTTCCAGATTTTCTCCAGTTCAGCGAACTTAATTTCCGCCTGCTCACGTTCCAGCTCAATCATTTCAAGCCGCTTGTGACTGGCATCATCGGTTTCTTTTGCCAACGCCTGCTCTTCCAGTTTAAGCTGGATAATACGGCGCTCAAGGCGATCCATCTCTTCCGGTTTAGAATCAATTTGCAGGCGAATACTTGAAGCCGCTTCATCAATCAAATCGATAGCCTTATCGGGCAACTGCCGGTCACTGATATAACGGTGTGACAACGTGGCAGCGGCGACAATTGCCGGGTCGGTGATATCGACCGAGTGGTGCAATTCGTAACGTTCCTTTAGCCCTCGTAAAATCGCGATGGTATCTTCCACACTGGGTTCATTTACCAGTACTTTCTGGAACCGGCGTTCCAGCGCGGCATCTTTCTCAATGTATTGACGGTACTCATCCAGAGTGGTGGCGCCCACACAGTGCAATTCGCCCCGGGCAAGTGCTGGTTTTAGCATATTACCGGCGTCCATTGCACCGTCTGATTTCCCCGCCCCAACCATGGTGTGTAACTCATCGATAAACAAAATGACCCGGCCTTCTTCTTTGGCTAGTTCGTTAAGGACGGCTTTGAGCCGTTCTTCAAACTCACCGCGATATTTAGCCCCAGCCACCAGCGCGCCCATGTCCAGCGACAATACGCGCTTGTCTTTTAAGCCTTCCGGCACTTCGCCATTAATAATGCGTTGGGCCAGCCCCTCGACAATAGCGGTTTTACCCACCCCAGGCTCACCAATTAACACCGGATTGTTTTTTGTCCGGCGTTGCAAAACCTGCACAGTACGGCGAATTTCGTCATCCCGGCCAATTACCGGGTCCAACTTGCCCTGTTCTGCACGTTCAGTGAGATCCGTGGTGTATTTCTCGAGTGCCTGACGCACGTCTTCGGCGTTAGGGTCAGTGACTTTCTGACCGCCGCGCATGGCATCAATGGCTTTTTCAATGGCTTCTTTGGTGACCCCCAGCTCGCGGAACATATCCCCCAGCCGGCCTTTATCCTGAATACCGGCCAACACGAAAATTTCGGACGTAATATAATCGTCTTTTCGTTGCTGGGCGATTTTGTCACACAGGTTAAGCAGTACAACGCTGTCTTTGCCTAACTGTACTTCGCCGCCGATACCTTCTACCCGCGGCAATCTTTCAATCGCCTGGGACAGTGCAGAGCGCAGCGCATTCACATTTACGCCAGCCTGATCCAGCATTGAACGAACGGTGCCGCCCTGCTGATTTAACAATGCTGTCATCAAATGCACGGGCTCGATAAACTGATGATCTCTGCCCAAAGCAAGAGACTGCGCATCTGAGATCGCAATCTGGAACTTGCTGGTAAATCTATCTAAACGCATGGAAACCTCTTTTAACCGTGCTAATAACCTTGCTCTCTTTATGGGTATGAATAAATCCGGATTCAAGTAACCTGTATAAAAATTATGCGCAAATAACTACATAATTTGCGTCAGGTCAGGTATCTGGCTGATGTTAAGTATGGCTGATTTTGGGCGGGTTTAAAGGCAGAATAAAAAGCCGCCTGCGAATGCAGACGGCCAGCAGAAACAAATAGTTAGTCTTTACCCAGGGTAGAAAAGAAACTATCGCTGTTCCAGGCAGGACGTTCAGGCGCGTTGGCCAAATCCCGGGCAATGGCGTAATTGATTTCAACAAATTGCGCAGCCCACTCGTAATCAATAGGTAAATTTAAATCATCCGAAGGCATGTGATAATGCTTAGCCAGGAAGGTTTGTGGCGATACGGCAAGGGCATCTTTTACTTCAGTCGCAAGACTCGGCACTAAGAAAACAGCCGGTACACCCTGTTTAACAAAACTATACTGGTCGCTGCGAACAAATATGGCTTGCTCAGGCATCGGATCTTCAATCAGCTTCATTTCATTTTTCAACAGTGTACTGCTAACCGTTTTTTCAAGCGAGCTATGGGTAGCGCCAAAGGCAATAATCTCGTTAGTACGGTAAGTCAGGATAGGCATATCCAGATTCACATTGGCAACAATGTTATCAATGGGCACCGTAGGATAAGTGGCATAGTATTCAGAGCCTAACAGTCCCTTCTCTTCACCGGTCACAAATGCAAAGATTACCGAGCGTTTGGGTTTTTCTTTGGCATGATGGAATTCGTGAGCGATTTCCAGCACTGTGGATACCCCACTGGCATTATCCATCGCACCATTGTTAATTTTGTCTTTTAACACCGAGTTTTTACTCACACCAATGTGGTCTGAGTGCGCGCTTAAAATGATAAATTCATTTTTAAGCTTCGGATCAGAGCCCTCAATTACGCCAACAACATTGGGACTAGTGGTTTCACTGTGTACCGATTTCTTTTCCAGGGTGGCTGTCAGCCCCATTGGCCGTGGCGTCAGCGACTCATTATTTTCGATTTTCTCAAAAATCTCTTCCAGGTCGATGCCGGCCATCTCAAACAGGGTTTTACCTGCATCCAGACTCAGGGTTGCGCCGCCTTTCAGCGCCGGATAACCGTTGTTTACTTCACCCTCTTTGGTTAACCAGCGAGTGGACGGTGTTTTTACATATAACTTGCGCTTCTCGAAGGGTGACACTTTTTCAGAGGTCGGCGTGCTTACCACTATGGTTCCGATAGCACCGCTTTTTACCAGGCTGTCAGCAATCAAACGGCGAAAGTGAGAACCTTCCTCACTGGGGAAGTCATGCGGTCTGTCAGACAAAATCACCGCTATCTTGCCTTTTAAGTCGATATTTTCGTAATCACTATAATTAAGGTACGGCGCATCAATACCAAACCCGGCAAAAACCAGCTCGCCGGACACACTGGATGTTTCGTTGTTGATGTCGGCGCTCATGAGCATATTTTGCATAAACTCAAATTCAACGGAATCATCGCCGTCTGAGACCACCATTTTGGGCGATGACATATCCAGGGTCGCCTGCTTAAATGGCACTACCTGATAGTAACTCCCTTCTTCACCGGCGGGGGCAACGCCCATCTTTTGCAACTCACTGGCAATATACAGCGACGCAAAATCGTGCCCTATACTACCGGTATCGCGACCGGCCAGCAGATCGTCGGCCAGCAACATCATATGGCCTTTAAACCGTTCTGGTGAGGCCGCGTTTACGGCACTGGCGCATAACAATGATGCGGTTACGCCAACCAAACATGAGATAATTTTTTTCAACTGTCGTCTCCTTAACTTTTTTATTGTTTATAAGCTGTTACAGGCATCATAGTAGGAGAAAGGCAAAAAGGTGTACAGCACTTACCGCTATACGCCACGCAGTCCTATCACACTAACCATTCGGCCGGTTTGCTGCTGTTGTTGGTGGGTCGCCTGACGGTGCGAAAAGAATCGTTCATCAGCATAGGTACAAAGCGCTGACGGGGTAATGTGCTGTAAGCCGAGCGAGGCTAACTGACAGCGCGCTATCATTGGCAGATCGAGCAGATATTTATCGGCATTATCAGAGCGAATAATAGCGCCCGGATACTGACTAAAATGACGGGCTACCTGCTCAGACACTTCATAACAAGCTTGTGAAATGGCTGGCCCTATCCAGGCTAGCAGAGTATTGGCCGGCGATTGCATCGCGGCAATCGTGTGCTCAATCACCTTCAGGTGCAACCCTTTCCAGCCCGCATGAATGGCGGCCACTTCCGTGCCTGCTGTATTGCATAAGAGCACGGGTACACAGTCAGCCGTCATCACAGCACAAAGATGTTCGGGCGAACGACTTATTGATGCATCGGCTTCTGTGATTGCGGTTGGCAAAGTCACCACCTGATGACCATGTACCTGATTTAACCAGTGCAGTTTCTCATGATGGGGCAGCAGACTGCGGTTGCGACTCACCTGCTCGGCACTGTCGCCCACATGATTGCCTACATTCAGGCTGGCGTAGATACCTTCACTGCTCCCCCCTTGCCGGGTAGTGCAATAGGCAGTGACACTGGCCGGCGCATCCCAGGCCGGCAAAATTAGCGGAAGATCAGAGTTCATCCAGGCCAAATTGCTTAGTGTCTTGGCGAGTACTTTCAATAAGACTCACCATATCCTCTGGTAACGGCGCCTGCCAGGTCATCCACTCATCGGTTTGCGGATGGTACAGAGATAACTGCGCAGCATGCAGAGCCTGTCGCTTGAAGTTTCTTAACGTGTCAGCAAATTCTTCGCTGGCACCTTTGGGTAAGCGCCATCTGCCGCCATAGGCCGGATCGCCAACCAATGGATGCTTAATATAAGCCATATGGACACGGATCTGATGAGTGCGACCGGTTTCCAGTTTCAACCGCACGTGGGTATGAGCACGGAATTTCTCGATAACCCGATAGTGAGTCACGGCGGGTTTACCGAACTCGCGGACCGCCATGTGTGTACGTTTCGTCGCATGACGGCCAATCGGCGCATCAACAATACCTCCGGCAATCATAGTGCCAAAAGCAAGCGCTTCGTATTCGCGACTCATCACCCTGCCCTGCAATTGCTCTACCAGATGGGTTTGAGCTGGTAACGTTTTAGCCACCACCATCAGACCGGTGGTGTCTTTATCGAGGCGATGGACAATACCGGCTCTGGGCACTTTATCGATATCCGGCACGTGGGCCAGTAACGCGTTCAATAGCGTGCCGTCCTGATTACCCGCACCGGGATGAACAACCAGATCGGCGGGTTTATTAATTACCAGGATCTGATCGTCTTCATAAACGATGTCCAGTTCTATTTTTTGCGGCACATTGGCAACCTGCTGGGTAATTTCGGCCTCAACCTCAATTAACTCATCACCGGTCATTTTTTGACGCGGGACTTTGCACACTTCGCCATTTACCGTTACATTACCTGCCAAAATCCATTCTTTTAACTTTGAACGGGAATAATCAGGGAACAAATCTGCAATTACCTGATCTAACCTCAAACCAAAGTGTTGGGATTCAGTTTGCGCTGCTAATGAAATCTGTGAACTTTGTTGTACCATAACCGCCTAAAGTGGGAACACAAAAGGCAGATTATAACAGGTTTGGCAGCAGAGGCTGTTTTCTTTTGGAGTTTATGTGGTGTTTGCGTTTAAGAGTACGTTAAAATGCCAGACAGAAAACTGTTTACCCTTGCAGTAAAAATTAATTGTGTACCAGGAACCAGTAGTACTATGAAAATAAACCGTTGCATTGCCCCCCTGCTGATTAGCGTTTTGTTAACCGTGACAGGGTGTTCATCCTCAAGCAAAGAAGATCAGGTGATGAATGCAAACCTGGGCGCGCAGGCACTTTACGACAAAGCACGTCAGAGCATGGCGAATGGTAACTTCGCCGCGGCCGCCGCCTCTCTGAGTGCGCTGGACTCCCGCTTTCCATTTGGCCCACTGTCTCACCAGGTACAGTTAGATTTGGTTTACAGCTATTATAAATCCGGCAAGGTTGACCAGACTCTGGCCACCATCGACCGTTTTATTCGCTTAAACCCTAACCATGCTGACGTAGATTACGCGTTTTATATGCGCGGTCTGACCAACATGGAAGCCGATAACAACCTGTTCCAGGAACTCGTAGGTATTGATACTACCGATCGCGACCCGAGTAAATCCAAACAGGCTTTTGACGATTTCAGACGTTTAATCCAGCAATATCCGGATAGTAAGTACGCTGCTGATGCGCGCCAGCGTATGGTGTTTATCAAGAATCGTCTGGCCAGTTATGAAATCTCCATTGCCCGCTTCTATATGCGCCGTGAAGCGTTTATTGCGGCGGCAAACCGAGGCCGTTATGTGCTTGAATACTATCCGGACTCAGATCAGGTGCAACAGGCGCTGGAAATTATGGTGTCGTGCTATGAACAGTTAGAGCTCACAGAATTACGCGATAACGCCATGAAAACGCTGAAACTGAACTTCCCGGACAGTGAGTTCATTAGCTAACACACTGTTTACCCCTACAAAAAAGCAGCCTGAAGGCTGCTTTTTTGTGAGCGCTAACCGCTAGCTTACACCGCTCATCAACTTTTAATAAAGGCCAGGAAGTCGCAAAGCGGTAACGGCTTGCTGTACAGATATCCCTGAGCCAGCTGACAGCTTTCATTTTCCAGAAAAGCATGTTGCTCAGAATTCTCAACCCCTTCTGCCACCACCTGACAATTCATATCCCGTGCAATGGAAATAATACTGCGGGTAAGATTACTGCTCGACACATCGGCAGGGATATTGGCAATAAAGCTCCGGTCAATTTTCAGGGTATCGATGGGCAGCCGGTTTAAATAAGACAATGAAGAATAGCCAGTACCAAAGTCATCCAGCGCCAGGGTAAAGCCTTCCTCTTTGAGACTAACCAGGGTGTTAATGTCTACGTCAATCAGAGCCGTCTCAGTTAATTCAATCTCAAATTGATCAGCCGCTAAATTAAACTCGCCTAACACCCTGCGTAGCGACTTCAACAGGTTCTCATCAGCCAGCTCACCGGCCGAAATATTCACCGCTAGTCGGAATGTGGCTGGAACAAATTCACCGATTTGGCTAAACGCGTCACATGCTTTAATCATGATGCAGTGAGTCAGGCGGCCCATTAAACCGGCTTGTTCAGCAAGCGGAATAAACACATCCGGCGGAATTCGCTCATTATCGCCTGTGGTCCAGCGCGCCAGGACTTCCGCCCCTTCCACATCACCGCTGAGCAAATTGATTTTAGGCTGTAAAAAGATATCAAGCTGACAATTATCAATGGCTTCTCTGAGCAAACTTTCCATTGTCAGCGAAGAGCGGCGTTTCTCAGTCATAGATTCCTGATATGCCTTTACAGTGCCTTTGCCAATTCCTTTGGCCCAGTACAACGCGGTATCGGCTTGCTGATAAAGCTCTGTGAGGGTTGAAGCAAAGGTCGGGAATAAACTAATGCCGATGCAACAATCCACATACACCGGCACTGATGAATCGATATCAATTGGATAACTCACCTGCAGGCGCATGGCGTTTGCCAGTTGCAGTGCTTCGCCGGCAGTGCTGATACCGTCACAATAAACCGAAAACTCATCGCCGCCGATACGAAACAGTTTGGCACCGGCAGGCAGAACCTGAGATAGCCGGCGGCCCACCTGCATCAGTAATTTATCTCCATTAAAATGACCGAGGCTGTCATTAACCTGCTTAAAGTTATCCAGGTCGATGAGTAACAACGCGGCCTGACTGCAGTCCCGGTTCTGATCATTGGTGGTTTCGGCCAATAAACGTTGCAGCGCACGGCGGTTGGGTAAGCCGGTCAGAACGTCGTGATGGGCCATGTGGCGCAGTTCTTCACGAACATCCACCAGCTCAGAGATATCGGTTAATGAGGCGGTGTAGTTGCACACCTGTTGATGCCGGTCCAGCACGGTCACCAGGGTTAGTAAACCAAAATGGGCTTTATTATCGATGTACCAGGAGACTTCAGCCGACCAGGATTTTGTCTGACTGAGCTGCGTTTTAACCTGTGTCAGGTTCACCGGTGTTGACAATAACTTAAACAGCGTTTTATGGTTTAGCTCGCCAATGCTCGACGTGGCAAACAAATGTTCGAGCGCCGGATTGGTTGATACAACCTGAAAATCACTATCCAGTACTGCCATCCCTTCCCGACTGTGCTCGACAACCGTTCTGGCCTGTAATAGCTGCTGCTCATTTTGTTCGAGCTTACGCACAATATTACTGGAGCTGGATAACAACATCCGCCAGTTGAGCAAGGGGTCATTAAGCGCTTTCTCCATTCTTGCTCTGTTGGTCAGCATAAACAGAAACAAATAGGACCCAAAAGTAACAGCAATAATCGCTTTACCGCTTAAATTGCCGATGATAAGTCCGAACACCTCACTGGATACACCCATTGCCAACACCGGAAACAGCACGCCATCCATCAGAATGATACTGACGAAGCCCAGGCTGTAGGCGAGACTAAACAGAAAGTGGTTAGGTAACACTCTTTTTAAGCGGTCAAACACAAAAACCAGAAAATACAGTTCAGCAATGATCAGGAGCGCGCCCAGGACAATCAACGGCAGTGACAATTCAAACAGGCCCACAGGCACATTAAGGGGATTGAGCACATCCGTTGCGTTCAGCGTTTCAGCAATACTGGCGAACAACAGGACTTTGAAAATCGACACCATGACCACCAGGCGCATGATGTTTTGCAGGATAAATGGGTCATTTTCTATAAAGGCCATCATGATGCAGGCCATCATAAACCCACCATATGCGATGGTACCGCCGGATAAGCTGATATCACCGGGTAAAATGACTGAATAAACAGCGCCAAGAAATCCGCCCATAATGAGCACCAGACTGACATAAATGTACAGCGAGACCCGACGGGTCTGAGGATTTTTTTCAAATGTCAGGAGCAAGGGGAACAGGCAGTAAATGCCAACCTGAACCAACAACTGAGCAACCATCCAAAAGTCACATGTTCTGCTTATCGTTGGATACAGAATACCAATGAACCGCAAGAAGCACCACAAGAGGATGGAGAATGACGAAGGAAGTTGCCCGTTAAGATGGATTCAGGGCAATGGCATACACTGATTTTACCCCACACAAACAAAAACAGGCCTGATGGCCTGTTTCATTACCTGAAGAATAAATGGCTGAACGGATTGAGCAGCCGGGCAATCCCCGAGGTAAAATGAAGGGGTTGATCGACGATACTGAACACCAGACACCCTTCGTTGGCGTTTGAGGCCGGTGCATGAGTGTGATCGCCATTCATATAAATGAAATCACCTGAATCATATTCGTTCATGCCATCGGAGAACTCTCCGTTGATCACCAGTGTCATTTCAGACCCCCGGTGAGTATGTTCTGGCACCGAGCCCCCTTTTTCCATATATATGAAGTTGGCCACACCGTCATAACCCATATCAACTGGCGCCTGCCATAGTTTGCCTACCAACGACGACCAGTTACCTTTCTTTTGAATCAGGCGATGCAACGTTTTGGGTAACTCGAAAGTTTTGCCGTCTAACTCAATTGATGTGCTCATCGTCTGGGCGGCAGACAATTTTCGGGTTTGCACATCAGGCGCCTCGGCGACCGGTTGTTGAGTAATATTAGCAAGCATCAAATCGAACTGCGGATCGTAACTCTCTGCCGCGTTTTCGAGCTCGAGATGATCCATTGCGAACTCCGCCGTTTTGTCATCGACGAGTTCCCGACAGTATTTACACATATCGCAGTGGGCAGACACCATTAACGACTCGGCTGGTGCCAGGGTTCCCGTCACAAACTGCTCAATGAGATCAGGGGTTGGGTGGAACTTAATCATAATCGCTTAACATACCTTTGAGACGCTGCAAAGCAAGCCGGGTTCTGGATTTTACGGTACCTAGAGGAATATCCAGTTCATCAGCAATTTCCTGCTGTGACTTCCCGTCGATGTAAATGGCCTCTAATACTACTTTCTGTTTCTCTGGCAAATCTTCAAACAAATGACCGATTTGCTCCAATGTAACCTGATCGTCTAACGACTTCTCATTCGCGTCGGGTGTCTGTTCGCAAAGCACTGGCCATAAGTCATCAGCACAAATGTCTTCCTTGCGATTCTGAACTTTACGGAGCATATCAAAGCGAATGTTTCTGGCGATGGTAAAAATCCAGGTAGAAGGAGAACCTTTTTCCGAATTGAAGAGGTGCGCTTTCTGCCACACATTTGACATTGTGTCCTGTACAAGCTCCATGGCCAATGCTTCATTGCCCAATTGCTTGAGTGCGTAAGATCTCAGCCGCGGGGCAAAAAAGCCGAACACTCTGGCGAATGAGGCTTTGCATCTGTCCTGCGCTACCTTTACCAGATAGTCAGACATTTCAACTGCACACTCTTTCGGTTCTACAGCGCTGTTTTCGTGTTCCAATGGTATTCCAACAAGCATAGTTTTCGGTCCGATTTATTCCGTATGTGCTAATGCATACGCAACAAATTATGATCTGGATCAAAAATATTACCGCACCAAGTCATTTATATAGTTTAGCACCTTATCGCAGTTTTGTTCGCTCAAAAACGCTTGTTTGTTTGCTGCATCTACCGGTAATAACTCCAGCCAGCGATATATCACCCACAGTGGTTCTGAAAACTTAAGTTCGGGATAAAGCCGTGCGATTTCAGGATATTTGTCATAAATCAGCTGCAACTTGTCGCGTAACGGCTCGATAACGCCGTCATCTATTTCGGCAGTCCAGTCAGTGATACGTTCACACTGCCCTGTCCTCAGGCCGTCCGCCTCGGTAGCTATTGTGTTTATCTTCACACAATACTGGCCTTCCACCTTGATCCCAAGCAACCCATCTTCGAGCAAGTCGAAATCGACAATCTTGCAGAGTGTCCCAATCGGAAAAATATGTTCGTTTTTACTTAAATCGCCGCGCGAGTTAAGCATGCACAAGACGAAGCACCCATCACCTGCGCAGGCTTCCTTTACCATCCGAACATAGCGGGGCTCAAAAATTCTCAGGGCCATGTGGCCACCCGGTAATAAATGAGCAGATAACGGAAACAAGGGCATACTGACTTCTTGCATAATGGGATATCTTTCACAAAGTTAATAGGGAATCACTGTCCAATACGCCCTCCTTTCTGTTTTGGATCTTAAAAGCCAGAAGAGATTGCAACAGGGCTGAAAATAAATACACCATTGATGATCTAAGCCTTACTGCAATCGGTATTATCAAGCATAAACTTTACCGATTACGGATTTTTTTTGCAGTGACATTTAATGAACGTTTCAGGCAGTTATACGAAGATCTAGCCAGCATCGACATTAACGATCTTGCGCTGGTCTATCATCAGGACATTAAGTTTGTCGATCCGGTAACCCGTCATCAAGGCCTCTCGGCAGTCAAAAAATACTTTGCAAACCTGCTGGAATCGGTGGACACCTGCCAGTTCACAATACACGCTTTACAAGAGTCAGACAGCACCGAAGGGTATTCGTACAGCCATACGGTTGAGTGGACGATGACGCTGCAGTTAAAAAATAAACCAGACATTATTTCAGTCGACGGCGTGTCATTACTTAAGGTCCGCGACGAAAAAATTCATTATCACCGTGACTATTACGACCTTGGAGAAATGGTATATGAACATGTGCCATTGCTAAGGCACCTCATTGGTTTTATCAAAAAGAAGCTAGACTCATGAAAACGATACTCATTACCGGCGCAACGTCCGGCATCGGCGAAGCCCTGGCTAATCATGCTGCTTCACGCGGCTATCAGGTAATTGCCTGCGGGCGCAACCAGGAAAAGCTCGATAAACTGTCTGGTCATCAGAATATTCAGACCTTGAAGTTTGATGTCACCGATGAGCAAGCCACTAAGTCGGCGCTGGCAGAAGTACGTTTCGACATTGCAGTGCTCAATGCTGGCACTTGTGAATACGTGGATTTACCGGAATTTGAGCCTGACATGTTCAGACGGGTACTCGAAGTTAACTTTTTTGGCATCATCAATTGTGTAAGCGCTTTGCTGCCTAACTGCCAGGCCGGTAATCAACTGGTCATCATCGATTCCATGGCCAGATTGTTTCCCTTTACCCGCAGTCAGGCCTATGGTGCAAGTAAAGCCGCCGTGCACTACTTTACTCAAAGCATGAAAATAGACCTGAAATCGCGCGATATTATTGTCCAATCTGCCTCACCGGGATTTGTTGAAACGCCGCTGACCGATAAAAATGACTTTGAAATGCCAATGAAAATTACGGCTCAGGAAGCCGCTGAATCACTCCTCAAGGGGATCATTAAACGGCAGAGCAACATCTACTTCCCGACCGTTTTCGGGGTAATACTACGAACCTTATTCCGCTTACCTGGCAGACTCCAGGTATGGCTTTCATCAAAATTACAATAATCAGGCTGGCGGTCTTCGCATGAAAAAAAACATTGCTATTATTGGCTCCGGAATTTCAGGGTTAACCTGCGCCCATTTGCTGCATAAACAGCACAACATTACTCTGTATGAGGCGAATGACTATATAGGGGGGCACACTGCGACGAAAGATGTCACCGTGCAAGGTGAGTCATGGGCCATTGATACCGGATTTATTGTTTTTAATGACTGGACGTACCCGAATTTCATCAAGCTACTGACCCGTCTGGGAGTGGAATACCAGCCAACGGAAATGAGTTTTTCCGTCCGCCACGAAGGCACCAATATTGAGTACAACGGACATAACCTGAACACGTTATTCGCTCAACGGCGCAACCTGCTAAGACCGAAATTCTGGAAAATCGTTAAAGATATTGTTCGCTTTAATACCCTTTGCAAAGAGACTATCGAGCAAGAAAAAGATATCAGTTCACAAACGCTGTCATCGTTTATCGAACAACACGGCTTCAGTGACGACTTCAGCGAACACTATATATATCCCATGTGCGCCGCTATCTGGTCGGCCAGCCTGGAGCAAACTAAAGCGTTCCCGCTGACATTCTTCTTACAGTTCTTCAATAATCACGGGTTATTAAACATTAACGACCGGCCCCAGTGGTATACCATCAAAGGCGGCTCCCGGGAGTACATTGCGCCGCTGATTGAGCCATTTGCCGAGCGCATTCGATTAAGCGCACCAGTGAGCCGGGTTGAACACGATAACGGAGGGGTTTCGGTAACCACATCAGCAGGGCAAACCGACCGCTTCGATGAAGTTATTTTTGCCTGTCATAGTGATCAGGCTTTAGCCATGCTGGCCACACCGACCGAAGCTCAGCATCGCGTCCTAAGCGCGATTGGTTACGCCGAAAACGATGTGGTGCTTCACTATGACACTCACCAACTCCCTCAACGTAAAGCGGCATGGGCGAGCTGGAATTACCGCTTAACCGGCGATCCTCAGGAACAGCAACGCCCCGCCGCCGTAACCTATGACATGAATATACTGCAATGTCTGAACGCCCCGGAGACTTTTTGTGTAAGCCTCAACACCTCAGGTATTGAGGCCAACAAAGTGCTGGGGACTTACCGCTATGCCCATCCTCAGTTCAGTCCCAAAATGGTCAGTGCTCAGCAGCAGCGGGACACCATTTGTGGTATTGATGGCATCCACTTTTGTGGTGCGTACTGGTACAACGGCTTTCACGAAGACGGTGTGCGCTCAGCCCTGGATGTGTGTCAGAGATTTGGAGCCAGCCTGTAATGGAAAGCGCGATCTGCACCGGGGTGGTTAGCCACGAACGTTTTACCCCCACTCAGCATGCCTTTGAATATGGTATCGCGATGATGTGGCTTAACCTCGATGAAGTCAATCAACTGGCGCATGCGGTAAAAGGCTTTTCTAACTGCCGCACAGCCGCTTTTGAATACCGCCGCAGTGATTATCTGGGCGACCCGTCATTACCACTGAAACAAGCGGTCATTGCTCGCATTAATGCGTTGTCAGACACCAGTAATCATCTAAGCGGTGATGTCTTTCTGCTCGGTCAGGCACGCCACTTCGGACTGTATTTCAGTCCGGTTAATTTTTATTTTTTACGCAATAAGGTCAGCGGTGAATTCACCCACATGCTGGCCGAAGTCAGTAATACGCCATGGAACGAACGACACCATTACCTGGTTGATCTGGCCAGGCAGGAAAACACGCCGAAAGCATTTCACGTCTCGCCTTTCAATCCGGTGGACATGGTCTATAAATGGCATATACAGCAACCGTCTGAGGCATTCTCAGTGGGCTTAAGTTGTTATAAGAAAAACAAACACTTCACCGCGATAATGCATTTAAAACAAAATTCATTAAACTCAAATACGGTTAGAAGCGTAATTAAATCAATACCGAATATGACACTAAGAACTGTCATCGGAATTTACTGGCAAGCGGTTAAATTATGGATAAAGCGCACGCCGGTATATTCACATCCGATAAATAGTCAGGAATAACTCATGGCAAATAGTGAAACTGCGCTGATTGCGCCTCTTACGTTTTCTTTTATTGAGCGATACAGTCGCCAGGTCTTTATCAGTCTGATGCAATCCCTGCCAGAGGGGCATCTGGTGATTAAAGAAAATGGGAAGCTTGTGGCTCAATGCGGTAATCCCGCCAGCGACCTGCATGCAGAAGTTGATATGCATTGTCCGTCCGTTTACAAAAAGCTGCTACTTGGCGGAAGTGTAGCCTCAGGCGAAACCTACACAGAAGGCTTATGGACCAGTCCTGAGCTTACCAATGTCATTCGGATTTTTGCCCGTAATCTGCCAACCCTGGACCGCTGGGAGTCGCGATTCAAATGGTTAAGTTTTCCTTTTGATAAGTTGCAGCACCTGATGCGACGCAACACTCACGATCAGGCGAAGAAAAATATCGCCGCTCATTATGATCTGGGGAACACTCTGTACACGCATTTCCTGGATGACAGCATGATGTACTCATCAGCCATTTATCCGGATGTCAACGCCTCACTGGCCGATGCACAGTTTCATAAATTGCACACCATTTGTAAAAAGCTGCGCCTGAATGCCAACGATCACCTGATTGAAATTGGGACTGGCTGGGGTGGTCTCGCTGTGCATGCCGCCAAACATTTTGGCTGTCAGGTAACAACAACAACCATTTCTGAGGAACAATTTGCCTACGCTAACGACTGGGTAAAGCGCGAAGGTCTTGAAGATAAAATTACGCTGTTAAAGAAAGACTACCGGTTACTCGAAGGAACCTATACTAAACTGGTGTCGATAGAAATGATTGAAGCAGTAGGTAAACCTTACCTTAATCAGTTCTTTAACAAGTGTGCGAGCCTGTTAGCACCTGAAGGTTTAATGCTGCTGCAGTCGATCACTATCGATGACCGCCGCTACGACAGCTACCATAAGGGCGTAGATTTTATCCAGAAGCACATTTTCCCGGGCGGTTTTTTACCCTCACAACTGGTGCTGAATCAGCACATCAAGCAAGCCAGCGATCTGTCGATTCGTGATATGCAGGACATCGGACTCGACTATGCCCGCACGCTAAGAGACTGGTTTAATGCGTTTGTTGCGGCCAAGGAAAAACTGGCAGTGCATGGTTACGATGAGCGCTTCGCGAGAATGTGGGAATATTATCTGAAATATTGTGAGGGAGGGTTCCTGGAACGTTCTATCAGTACGGTGCAACTAGTGTTGAGTAAACCTCGCTACGTAGATGAGCTTACCCGCTAACCGGGTAAGCTGACACTTCGCGCTGACCTACTGACCCTGATCCAAGACCGAAATAGGTTTCGAGCGAATGGGTTCGCCCTGATTAATATTGATTTCAACCCGCCGGTTAGTGGCCAGCTCTTCAGGCGTTTGGGGATCTTCAATTAACGGCTCGTTAGACGCCTTGCCCACTACCGACATTCTGCCTTCATCGAACCCTTGCGCCGAACGCAACGCTTCGGCTACGGCAACCGCCCGTTGCGCTGATAAATCCCAGTTAGAACTGTAGAGTTCATTCGAAATTTGCTGTTTATCACTGTGGCCAGACACTTCAATCTGTCCGGGCATATCGGCAAGGATCTCGCCAATCTTACGAATAACAGGTCGAAATTGCGGTTGTAAAAATGCAGAGCCGGCAGAGAAAGACCCATTTTCACGAATTCGAATGGTGATCTGCTGACCCAGGGATTCCATCTCGATGGAGCCGTCGAGGATTTGTTTTTGCAATTGCTGAGCGACTTTTTTCATCATCTCAGCTACCTGTTCCTGATTGGCCGCCTGCTGGGTAGACGCGGATTGATCCGTTGAGGTTTGTTGCGACTGCCCTCCTCGCTGGGTTCCCCGCTGTTTCTGCCGTCCGCCTGCCGAGTCCTCATCACCGGCCTGAAATTCCAGCATTTGCTGAGTCATATCGATGGTTTGCTGCTGGATAGTGTCAATGGGGGTTGGGTCGGGGCGGCCAGGGCGAAACTCCATGGCTATTACGCTCGTCCCTTTCGGAATGTCTTTGACTTCAATTTTGTTTTGCACCCCAAAGGCAAACTTCATGGAACCGGCTATTTGTTTGAATTTCAGGACGTCCATCTCGGAGAACGCCAACAGCAGCACGAAAAAGCACATTAGCAGCGACATCAGGTCCGCAAAGGTCCCCATCCACGCGGGCAGCCCCTCGGGGGGGCATTTTGGGCATTCTTCTTCCTGCGCCATAACCGTTACTCTTCTTCTGCCGCGCCACGTTTACTGGCGGCTAGATAGTTTTTCAGGATCCCTTCGATAACCCGGGGGTTCTGACCATCGGCAATGCCAACAATGCCATCCAGGATCAATGACTGGTTGAGCTTTTCTTCATTCAGTCGATTACTTAATTTCGCTGCGATAGGCAAACAAATAACGTTGGCAAGAAAAGCACCGTACAGGGTAGTTAACAAGGCTACGGCCATGGCCGGACCAATAGCTTTCGGATCATCCATGTTAGATAACATGGCCACCAGACCAATAAGCGTACCAATCATCCCCATTGCCGGTGCTACGTCACCCAGGCCTTTAAAGATAGAAACACCAAATTCGTGACGCTCAGTGGTCATGGAAATGTCTTTTGCCAGGGTTTCCCGCACCACGTCTATATCGTGCCCGTCCACCAGCATGTCGACTCCTTTCTGCATAAAAGGATTGGCAATTTCGGCCTCTTCCAGGGCAAGGAATCCCCCTTTGCGCGCCGCGTCTGCCATTTCAACCACTTTTTCAATGAGATCTTCAGGTGTATCGATCTTAAAAATGAACGCCTTACCGGCAACCTTGCCCGCACCAAAAAACTGACCCAGCGTAAACTGCGACATAACAACAAAAAGACTGCCGCAAAAAACAATCAGTACCGAAGGAACATCGGCAAACATGCTGAGATCCCCACCAAGGATCATGGCCATGACGATAAAGCCAATGCCGCCTAACATTCCTACCAGGGTTGCTAAATCCACTTGTTTCCCTCACTTCATCACTTATTCAGGGCGATACTGAACTTATGGTGTTAAATATAGCTGCGAATTTACCACATTACAGTGCAGAATCAGACAAAGTCATACACACCGGCGATAGTGGTTTCGGTATTTCGCCGAATAACGATGCTTAACATGCCCGTCATGCATCTGCTTAATACGCCTAGTTAGTCATTCTATCGGCAGTTATTTTTTTTTCTACACTGATATTGTTATAGATTTCATAACCCGTTATTGCAAAATAGCCGCTTTACCACACTGAGCAGACCAAAACCAACCCGCCAGCCCTTAAACTATTTGACCCTTGCCCGGCCCTCGGTTAATGTGCCTTCACTACGCAAAATGAGACCAGAAGAGGGATCCGTGAGCGATAAAGCCACTCCAGCCAGTCCGTCATTTGAACAAACTATCAGCGAACTGGAAACCATCGTTAATGAAATGGAACAGGGCGACCTGCCCCTGCATGAAGCACTGCAAAAATTTGAACGCGGTATTGAGTTGTCGCGCCTGAGCCAAAAGGCACTGGTAGAGGCCGAACAAAAGGTCAAAATACTCACTGAACAGAATGGCGAAGCCGCACTCCAGGACTTCGCGGCAGATAACGAGGACTAACATGCAACTTGCTTCATTGCACCAGCACATCAAGCAACGCATTGATGGCGGCTTGCATGACCTCATAACCGCCCTGCCGGATGCCGCTCCCAGCCTGAAACAAGCCATGCTGTATGCTTTAACAAATGGTGGCAAGCGCATGCGGCCTTTGCTGGTGCACCTGGTGGGCAATATGCTGGATATCCCGGATAACGACCAGCGCGCCATCAGTATGGCCATCGAATGCGTTCATGCCTATTCGTTAGTTCATGATGATCTGCCAGCCATGGACGATGACGACTTGCGCCGTGGCAACCCAACCTGTCATATTGCATTTGATGAAGCTACCGCCATTCTTGCTGGCGATGCCCTGCAAACCCAGGCGTTCAGTATTGTTGCCGAACATCCAATGAGTCCCTTTGCCGACACCCGCCGGGCCCGGTTAGTTGCGGTGCTGGCGCGGGCAGCCGGCTACTCAGGAATGTGTGGCGGACAAGCCATTGATCTGGCCGCAACCGGCAAGCAAATATCACTGGCCGAATTGCAATACCTTCACCAACTGAAAACCGGTGCTTTACTGACCGCCTGTGTGGAAATGGTGTGCCTGGTAACTGAACATCTCGAGAGTGCACATCAGCAATTGCTTTGCCGGTTTGCCAATCGGATAGGCCTGGCTTTTCAGGTCCAGGACGACATTCTGGACGTCACCGCCAGTACCGAAACCCTGGGTAAACCCAAAGGATCCGATGAAGCACAGGGTAAAAATACCTTCCCGTCTTTGCTTGGCCTTGAAGGGGCCCGCCAGGAGTTAACAAAATTACATCAAGAGGCGCTTCAAGCCTTGGACGGTTTGCCCTACAATACCGATTACTTAGTTGCATTTACCGATTTAATGGTGAGTCGCAGTCATTGAACTGCACCTCGCCCGCATAACGTATCAGAATAATAAATAATGACTCTAGATTTAGCGCACTATCCTACTCTTGCTCTGGCCCGATGTCCTGAAGCGTTACGCAAGCTTCCACAAGACAAGCTGCGTACCCTGGCCGACGAATTACGCCAGTATCTGCTGACCTGCGTTAGTCAGAGCAGTGGACATTTTGCATCCGGTCTTGGCACCGTCGAACTCACTGTGGCGCTGCATTACATCTATAACACGCCATTCGACCGACTTATCTGGGATGTGGGCCATCAGGCCTACCCGCACAAGATACTGACCGGTCGGGCCGAACAGATGTCGACTATTCGCCAGAAAGAGGGGCTCCATCCTTTCCCATGGCCACCGGAAAGTGAGTTCGATACCTTTGCAGTCGGACACTCTTCCACCTCAATCAGTGCAGCGCTGGGGATGGCCATTGCGGCCGATAAAGAACAGCTTGGCCGCAAGGTTGTAGCGGTTATCGGCGACGGCGCGATGACCGCCGGGATGGCTTTTGAGGCAATGAATCACGCCGGCGATATTAGCAAAGATTTAGTCGTGGTGCTGAATGATAACGAGATGTCGATTTCTGAGAACGTTGGCGCGCTTAACAGCCATCTGGCTCGCTTATTAACCGGTAATCTGTTCAACAGCATACGTGATGGCGGCAAGAAATTACTCAGCAATGTACCGCCTATCAAAGAGTTCGCCAGTCGTGCCGAAGAGCATATTAAAGGTATGGTTGTACCCGGGACGATCTTTGAGGAACTGGGCTTTAACTATATAGGCCCCATTGACGGCCATGACATTAACGGTGTGGTCGATACGTTACGCAATATGCGTAAATTCAAAGGGCCGCAACTGCTGCACGTGGTCACCCGTAAAGGTAAAGGCTATCCCGAGGCAGAAAAAGACCCCATAAAATTCCATGCTGTGCCGAAGTTTAACCCGGCCGACCAGACCCTGCCTAAAGCCAAGGCGTCCAACCCGACGTTCTCGGCCACCTTCGGTAACTGGTTGTGTGATATGGCCAAGCTGGATCCTAAACTGATGGCCATCACCCCGGCAATGCGTGAAGGTTCAGGAATGGTGGCCTTTTCCCAACAATTTCCGGAACAGTATTTCGATGTCGCCATTGCCGAACAACACGCCGTAACCTTAGGCGCCGGGATGGCAAAAGATGGTCTGAACCCGGTAGTGGCCATTTACTCCACGTTCTTGCAACGTGCTTATGACCAGCTTATCCACGACGTAGCGCTGCAGAATCTGCCGGTATTATTTGCCATCGACCGGGCGGGCATTGTAGGTGCCGATGGTCCGACTCACCAGGGCGCCTTCGATATAGCTTTCCTGCGTTGTATTCCCAACATGATTGTAATGACGCCGTCAGACGAAAATGAGTGTCGCCAGATGCTGTATACCGGCCATATAGCCAATGCGCCAGCGGCGGTGAGATACCCGCGCGGCGCTGGCAAAGGCATTACCCCGGATGAGGCCATGACGGCCCTGGAATTAGGCAAGAGCCGAACGCTGCGCACCGGTAAGAAAGTCGCCTTGTTAAACTTTGGGACGCTACTGCCCTTTGCTGAGGCCGCGGCCGAGGCACTGGATGCCACGCTGGTGGATATGCGGTTTGTGAAACCGCTGGATACCGACGTGCTCAACACTCTGAAAGCCGAACATGAATGCTTCGTAACACTGGAAGACGGCTGCATTATGGGGGGAGCAGGTAGCGCCGTAAGCGAATACGTGATGCAAAACCGGTTAAAAACCGATGTGCTAACCCTTGGTCTGCCTGACAGCTTTATTCTGCAGGGCACCCAGGAAGAAATGTACGCCGAGCTTGGGCTCGACAGTGCTGGTATTATTGCCAAAGTGAACCACTACCTGGCCTGATTATCGCGGCCAAATTCACTTAACCGGCACCGTGTATGCTGCGGGTCAAACTATCGGGGTGAGTAAACTGACGGTTTCGCCGCACTACCAGCAGGCTTGTTTCAGTGGCGGCGGGATCCGTTATGCAGAAAAAATCCTTAAAGATCCCGTTCTCAATCAGGCCTTTCTGATTGAAGGGGCTCAGCCGAGTGCAGACTACTCAGGCTTTGAATGTCGCTGGAGTAACGTGTCAAGCCGCCACGGCGAAACCCTTTCGCTCATTATTGAAGCCAGTTCACCGCAACAATACGAGCTGGTTTTACAACAGCTACAACAGATTACTGGCGGGCGTGAACACTACCACCCGATAGCCTCAGAACAACTTTCATTTGCCTGGTCTCCCGCCCGGCTCGCCACCGAGACCCGTATTAGAACAGCGACCCACTCGCTAATCAGCCGATGTAAGTATTATCTGCATCTGGTATTCATGAACCTGGTTGGCGGCTGGTTGATGTCACGCAAAGTAAAAACCGATACCACCGACTGGGGTGCGTACAAACAGGATTTCGTAACAAACTGCGATTTTATAAAGTTCGAGGACGGCCTGAAAATGTGCATTAGCTGCACACCGGCGCAGCGTGAGGCGATTATGCAGTTCCTCAGCAGCCAGGAACAGACAGGACAAATCGCTTTTGGTGTTCACGTGGCAGGAGCAGCCTTGATCACCTGTATGATAACCGCTTACCAGTCAGAGCATATTCACTTTATTGACGGCGCTGATGGTGGCTACAGTCTGGCTGCGCTGGACTTAAAAAAGAAACGCGCATGCAAGGCAAATAAACACTCACCGGGCACGACTCTTAAGTTGAATAAGCCGCTTTCAGGTAAGTCAGTTCCTTCTCTAAATGCTCGACGACCATCTGCCCCACAACAACCTGAAAATAGACCGCTTCTTCCCAACCAAAATACTTTCTAAGGATGACCTCATCTTTACACACCTCATTAAGAGGCGCTTTGAAACGGTGTTTTCTAATTAACTCCTGACTGCCAACGGCACCGTTGTTAATTGACTCGATATTATCTTCAGGAGAGCCCAGCAGAGGGCCTGACGCCAGTTGATTTAAGAAGCCGGTATCTTTCATCTCCGCAGTCTTGCTTGCAAGTTCCAGTTCATAAAAGCGGGTATAGTTGGCAAGCTCAGACAGTCTGGTTCGAAGCTCTGTATGCTGAAACGCGAGAAAACTGTTATTACTGAGCATTAACTCAATGTCACGAACAGAAAGTAATATCTGGGAATAATTCATGACAACCGGAAACGTGGCTTCGATATTTTCTATCGAACCACCATCAGCACCACAAGTGCGTAAGGTTTCGATGACTCGCTGAACGGCAGGCAGACGCTTACGGTAATAGTTCTGTACCGCTCGAATGGATTTTATATTATTGCTAACTTCCTGATGTACCCGCTGATAGGCGTCGTGATAAAGCGTTCGTTGCTTTTGTGTTTCGTTCCAGTTTGCTACCTGAACACCGATAAACACACCCACCACTACAATTACAAAATCGAGTAACACCGCAAACCAGTTCTGTTGCCTTACGTGCAAAAGAACGCGCCTGAGTAACATAACTAATCCTTTTATTTGAACAGTATTTGTTCAATTTTCAGGTTTATTCTCGTCAGTGCTATCACGATTTGAGGTTGGAATTATTTTTTACGCAGGTGGGCTAAAGCCCAAAGAGAAATAAGATTGCGTGCAGGCTGACACAGGCCATAATACCGGCCACTACGTCATCCAGCATAATACCCAGCCCACCAGCGAGATACTTATCAATGGGTTTGATTGGCCAGGGTTTTAAAATATCGAAGAAGCGGAACAACACAAAGCCCATCAACACCGTAATAGGCGATAGCGGGATCCATAAGAAGGTGAGTAAGATACCGGCCACTTCATCCCAGACAATAGAGCCGTGGTCGTGCACCTGCATGTCATCTGCGGTTTTACCACACAGATAAATCCCTACAACACTGGCCAGCACCGCAGCAATCAGCAGTGCGTAGGGTGAAAGCCAGCTAAACGGGATGAGCAATGGCAATGCCGCCAGCGAGCCAAAAGTACCAGGCATCAGGGGGATTAAACCACTGCCAAAACCCAGTGCCAGAAAGTGCACCGGATTTTTCATTGAGACCCGCTTACGCAGCGTTTTATCCATTAAAACTCGTGCTCGTAGCCAGTGCTTTCATCCAGCACGTATTTTTCATCATACAGTCGCAGGTCCATTTGACCGGCGTAACCGTTCACCTGACCAATACAGGTCGCTTTAACGTTGGCATTGGTGAGTGACGTTTCAAGGTTGCCGCGCTGCTCTTCATTAACGGTGAAAACCAGTTCGTAATCATCACCGGCGGATAAAGCATAGCGATAAGCCTGTTGAGCCCCCACCGTATCGAACAGAGCTGATGACACAGGCAGGCGGTCTACGTGAACCGTCGCACCGCAGCCCGACAACTTAAGTATATGACCGAGATCAGACACCAGTCCGTCAGACACATCAATACAGGCATTCGCTGTACGGCGTAACGACGTCCCTGCCATCACTCTGGGAGTGGGGTAATAATGGCGGTTAATCAGATAGTCCCGGTGCTCGTCGCTGGCCTCAACCTTACCTTTCAGAATATCCAGGCCAGCGCCGGCATCACCAAGATTACCGGTCACATAAATCCAGTCACCTGGTTTAGCGGTGCTACGGCGTAATTCAGTATTCGGCGGCACAAATCCCTGAGCCGTAATCGTTAATGCCAGCGGACCGGTTACCGTGTCGCCACCAATCAACTGCACCGAATAGTACTCAGTCAGTTCGTAGAGACCGTTAACAAATTCGTCTATCCAGGTTTCATCGTAGGATGGCAGTGACAGTGACAGACTTATCCAGGCAGGCTCTGCGCCCGACGCAGCCAAGTCGCTTAAATTTACCGCCACCGCTTTATAGGCAACAGAACGTGCCGGTGCATCGGAGAGAAAATGAACACCACTTATCAGGGTATCGGTGGTGACAGCAAGGTGTTGATTATCAGGTACTTTGGTGACCGCACAATCGTCACCGATTCCCAGGATCACGTCTTTTCTTACGTGACCCCGTTGGGCAAAGTACTGTTTTATCAGATCAAACTCTTTCACAGTAATCCGGAAAGTTAAGAAATTTAAAAGAAGAGCATCCTGCTCTGGTTTCAATGACTGCGGGCTTAGCCGCGCTCATCGGAGCGCAGGGTTTTCACCGCTTTATCCAGCGCGCCATTGACAAATTTATGACTGTCTTCAGCGCCAAAGGATTTAGCCAGCTCAATCGCTTCATTGATAATGACTTTGTATGGGACATCGATCTGTTCGGTTAGTTCAAAGGTGGCTAACCGTAGGATTGCTTTTTCGATAGGATCCAGCTCTTCGGGCAAACGCCCCAGATAAGGCTTAATGGTAGCATCCAGTTGCGATGCACTACGCACCACACCACGCAGCAACAACTGAAAATAGTTCATATCTACTTTTTTCATGTCATTGCTGGTTGCCAGAGCCAGTTCGATTTGCTCAATCTGGTTCTGACTCATCTGCCAGGAATAAATGCCTTGAAGCGCTATTTCACGGGCCCGACGGCGAGGAGAAACTTTCACACTGTTACCCTTATGCCAGGTCGTCTAAGGCAGACATTACGTTAACCATTTCAAGCGCACCTAAGGCGGCTTCTGAGCCTTTGTTACCGGCTTTGGTGCCAGAACGCTCAATGGCTTGTTCGATAGAATCGGTGGTGATCACACCAAAAGAAACCGGTAAACCGTATTCCAGTGAAACCTGCGCCAGGCCTTTGTTGCATTCACCGGCAACAAAGTCAAAGTGCGGAGTACCGCCACGGATCACAGCACCTAAGGCAATGATAGCGTCGAACTTTTTAGATTCAGCTAATTTCTTCGCAGCGACCGGCAGCTCGTAAGCGCCAGGTACACGAACCAGAGTGACATCTTCATCACTGACTTCACCGTGACGCTCCAGTGTGTCCAGTGCGCCTTCTAACAAACTTTCTACTACAAAGCTGTTAAAACGTGAAACAACAATGGCAAATTTCTTACCCGTTGCGCGAATATTACCTTCGATAACCTGCATAGCCCAATCCCGTATGAATCCCGTGTCAAAAACGGCGCGAAGTATACCACAACAGCGCCAAAACCCAATCGTTAGTCGTGAATATACTCAACAACTTCCAGACCAAATCCGGAAAGCGCGTGATATTTAATGGGTTTACTTAATAAACGCATTTTCTGGACGCCCATCGCTGCCAGGATCTGGCTTCCCACGCCTACAGTGCGTGAGGACCCCTGCCAGTTTTTACCTACCGGCTGCTCACCTCTGTCTTCGGCGGCGAAGCGCTGTAACTGCGACTCAAGGTCTTCTTCTTTACCCAGGAGCACCAGCACCCCACCTTCTGTGGCAATTTGTTCCATGGCATCAGGCAGGGTCATTGAACGGGAAATACCGCGGGTTGAGCCCAGTAGATCGCTCAGCGTGTTATGCAGATGAACCCGCACGAGGGTGGGCGATTCGGCCTCAACATCCCCCTTTTTAAGCGCAAAGTGCAGCTGGTTATCAATAACATCCTTAAATGTATGCAACTCAAAATCGCCATACTGAGTGGGTAACTGACAGCTCGACACCTTTTTAATGGTCGTTTCATTAAGGTTGCGGTATTCAATCAGGTCGGCAATGGTGCCAATTTTGATACCGTGGGCTTCAGCAAACGCTTCAAGCTGGGGGCGACGGGCCATGCTGCCGTCATCATTTAATACTTCAACAATCACAGCCGCTGGTTCACAGCCTGCAAGGCGCGCCAGATCGACGCCCGCCTCGGTATGCCCGGCACGGTTAAGTACCCCGCCTTCCTTAGCAATTAACGGAAAAATGTGGCCGGGCTGAACGATATCCTTAGCCTGAGCATCCCGTGCTACAGCTGCCAGAATAGTCGTAGCGCGGTCGGCGGCCGAAATACCGGTAGTAACGCCTTCAGCCGCTTCAATCGACACGGTAAAATTAGTCGAAAACTGTGCTTTGTTAAGGTCGACCATGAGTGGCAGATTTAAACGCTGACAACGTTCTGCGGTCATAGGCAAACAAACCAGTCCTCTGGCATGCTTAACCATAAAGTTAATTGCCTCGGGCGTTACGTGTTCAGCAGCCATGATGATATCGCCTTCATTTTCGCGATCTTCGTCATCCATCAGAATGACCATCTTGCCTAACTTGATATCTTCGATTATTTCAGCGGTGCTATTAAGTGCCATAAATATTGTGTCTTGTAGGGTTATTTTTTTAGATAGCCGTGTTCGGCGAGAAATTCCAGACTGATATCACTTTTTTTACTGGCGGCTTTGTCGCCTAACATCAGTCGTTCCAGATAGCGGGCAATGACGTCCACTTCCAAATTCACTCTGGTACCGGTTTTATAGGTGCCCAATACTGTTTCCTGCAGGGTATGCGGAATGATCCAAAGCATAAATTCACTGCCATTAACCTTATTGACGGTCAGGCTCACACCGTCGACGGTGATACTGCCTTTATGGGCAATATATTTAGCCAGGTCATCCGGTGCATTGATCCATATTTCCACGTAATCGCTGTGCTGGATTATACGGGATACCTCGCCAACGCCATCGACGTGACCAGAAACTATATGCCCGCCGAAACGGGAATTGACCTGCATCGCTTTCTCAAGATTTACCTGAGCACCGGGCTGATACTGAGCAAAGCCGGTCAAGCGGATGGTCTCAGCAGACACATCAGCACTGTAATGGTGCGGGCTGTAGTCTACTACAGTCAGACACACACCGTTGGTGGCAATGCTGTCTCCAAGGGCGACATCTGACATATCCAGTTTACCCACTCCCACTTTGAGGCGGATAGATTCGCCCTGATCGACCATGGATTCGATGGTACCAAGCGCTTCAATAATTCCAGTGAACATAATATCTTCTCGTGTTCTGTATTATGACTTGTCGCAGGCTAATTGATAGGTCAGCCGGATGTCTTCTGCTATATGTCTGATATCGGTCAATTTCAAGTGCGGCACCTCGTTTACCTGTTCGTAGTCAGGTAAGTTCAGCATAGAAATGCCTCTATCGCCGAGGATTTTAGGCGCCTGGTAGACAATCAGCTCATCGACCAGGTTATGTTCTGTAAAGGCACCGGCTAAACCCGCTCCGGATTCTACTAATACTTCGTTAATGCCCCGCTTAGCCAGTTCAGCCAGCAATAACGGTAAATCGATTTTGCCCTGCTCTGACAAGGGCAACTGACATTGCTCGACATCCTGGCTAAAGCCAGCGCGAAAACGCTGATTGACCAGCAAGACCAGGTGACCATCATTAAACATCAACCAGTTAGGCGTGAGCCGCTCCTGTGAGTCAATCACCACTCGCAGAGGCTGGCGCACTGCAGACACCGGGTAGCTGCTGAATTCGGCCTGTTCCGGGCGCACCAGCATGCTTGGATTGTCGGCAATCACCGTACCACTGCCGGTAATAATGGCGCAGCTCTGCGCTCTTAGTCGCTGCACGTCACGCCGGGCCGCTGGCCCGGTAATCCATTGGCTGGCACCGTTAGCCAGGGCAATTTTGCCATCCAGACTCACGCCCAGTTTCACTCTCACCCAGGGCAAACCGTGCTGCATTCGCTTAATAAACCCGGGGTTTAGTGCCCTTGCCTGCGCCGTTAATACGTCCTGCGTAACGGCGATTCCCGCCGCCTTGATGCGCTCAATACCGCTGCCACTGACCTGCGGATTCGGATCAGTCATGGCCACCACCACTCTGGCAACGCCGGCTTTGATGAGTGCATCGGCACACGGCGGCGTACGACCAGTATGGCTGCAAGGCTCAAGCGTCACATAGGCAGTTGCGTCACGGGCATTGTCACCCGCGGCAACCAGGGCATGCACTTCGGCGTGAGGGGTTCCGGCCTGGATATGATACCCCTGCCCGATACACTGATCATGCTTAACAATTACACAGCCGACACGAGGGTTTGGAGAGGTGGTATAACGCCCTTTGGCCGCCAATTGAATGGCTTTAGCCATCCAGAATTCATCGGTGGCCGGGCTGGAATTGAGGCATTGCATGGGATTTAATCCCCCAGTCTGGCTATCTCTTCACCAAACTCTTTAATATCTTCAAAGGAACGATACACTGAGGCAAAACGGACATAAGCCACTTTATCCAGCTCTTTTAAGGCATCCATAATGAGATTGCCTAACAATTCGCTTTCAACTTCGCGCTCGCCGGTTGCCCGCAGTGTCGATTTGAGTTGCAGCACACACTGCTCGATTTTTTCAGTGCTTACCGGGCGTTTTTCCAATGCCCGTTGTAAACCTGCCCGCAGTTTGTCTTCGTTGAAAGGCTCGCGGGTGCCGTCGCGTTTGATAACCCGCGGCATCACCAGCTCAGCGCTCTCAAAGGTGGTAAAGCGTTCATGACATTCAGCGCACTCCCGGCGCCGGCGCACCTGATGTCCTTCAGCGACTAACCTGGAATCAATAACCTTGGTTTCTTCAGCAGAACAAAAGGGACAATGCATAAACGCTCCTGCTTAGTAACCGGCTCAGCCAGTAACTACTGAGCCGCTATTCCTTGGATTAGGCGTATACCGGGAAGCGTGAGCACAGCTCAACCACTTCTTTCTGAACGCGTTCAACCACGCTCTCATCGCCCATGTTATCCAGCACGTCACAAATCCAGCTTGCTACCTGCTTCGCTTCGTTATCACCAAAACCACGACGGGTGATAGCGGGCGTACCAATGCGTAAACCACTGGTGACAAACGGTGAACGAGGATCGTTAGGTACTGAGTTCTTGTTAACGGTAATGTTAGCACGGCCAAGGGCTGCATCGGCATCTTTACCGGTAATATCTTTATCGATCAGATCTAACAGGAACAGATGGTTGTCGGTACCGTTAGAAACGATTTTATAACCGCGCTCCTGCATCACGCTTACCATAGCTTTGGCATTGGTAACGACCTGCTGCTGATAAGCTTTAAAGTCTGGCTGCAGCGCTTCTTTGAAAGCAACGGCTTTGGCAGCAATAACGTGGCACAGCGGACCGCCCTGGTTACCCGGGAATACTGAGCTGTTAAGCTTCTTATAAATGGTCTCATCACCGCAGGCAGACAGGATCAGGCCGCCGCGAGGACCAGCCAGAGTTTTATGCGTGGTAGTGGTTACGACGTGCGCGTGTGGCAGTGGGTTAGGATAAACCCCTGCAGCAACCAAACCCGCTACGTGCGCCATATCGACCAGCAGGAACGCGCCTACTTTATCGGCAATGGCACGGAAACGCTGCCAGTCAACAATGCCAGAATAAGCGGAGAAGCCACCAATGATCATTTTTGGCTTGTGTTCTTCAGCCAGCGCTTCAACCTGAGCGTAATCAATCTCGCCGGTCTCTTCGTTCAGGCCGTACTGCACCGCATTATAGGTTTTACCAGAGAAGTTAACGCTGGCGCCGTGAGTTAAGTGACCACCTTCAGACAAGCTCATGCCCAGCACGGTATCACCAGCGTTAAGTAACGCCATAAATACGGCCGAGTTAGCCTGTGAACCAGAGTGTGGTTGCACGTTAGCATACTCAGCGCCAAACAATTGCTTGGCACGCTCAATCGCCAGATCCTCAACGATATCTACGTGCTCGCAGCCACCGTAGTAACGCTTACCAGGATAACCTTCAGCGTATTTATTGGTTAATTGCGACCCCTGGGCCTCCATAACTCGAGGGCTGCAATAGTTTTCAGAGGCAATTAGCTCAATATGGTGTTCCTGGCGTTGATTCTCTTTATCAATCGCTGCGGCTAATTCCGGATCAAAATCGGCAATGTTCATTTGGCGCGGTAACATGAAGGCTCCTTACTGCGTTTTTGGGGTCGCGTAAAATCAGAGACGCATATTCTAGTCATTTTACGTGCTATGTATACTGCTTTGTGGCTGATTTATGACAAATCCGAACAGTAATGCAACAAACAGGCTGTCAACGGTGGATTACACTCAGGCGATGACAGCCGCGAGGATGTACCGACCTGGCATGCCAGGAAAGCATGGCAGGCATTGGCAATACTCTGATTAGTCTTTCTTTTCCAGTTGTTTTACGCGCTCGAAAAGCTGCTCCAGCTGGCGGTTACGCACGGCATTTTTTCGCCAGTCGCGATTGGTCATGGCCGGTTGTCCGGAGGAGTAAACCCCGGGCTCTTTAATATCACTAATCACCATGGTGTAGCCGGTAATCTGTACTTTGTCACAAATGGTCAGGTGACCACCGATACCGCACCCACCAGCAATAATCACATATTTACCAATGGTGGCACTGCCGGCGATGCCAGTGGCACCGCATATACAGCTGTGATCGCCAATAATGCAGTTATGACCAATTTGCACCTGATTATCGATAATCACGTTTTTACCAATAATGGTATCGTCCAGGGCGCCGCGGTCGATAGTACTGGATGCGCCAATCTGGCTGTCGTCACCAATCACCACTGAGCCTGTTTGCGGAATCGGTAACCAGGTACCGGCATCATTGGCATAACCAAAGCCATCCGCACCAATCACGGTCTGACTGTGAATGCGTACCCGCTGACCAACGCGTGCTCCGTGGTACACGGTAACATTCGGATGAATCACCGACCCGTTACCAATTCGAGAGCCCCGGCTAATGATGGTGTGCGCGCCAATGACCACATTATCACCCAGCACTACGTCATCTTCGATAACGCAGTACGGGCCCAGGGCCACGTTATCCCCCAGCTTCGCCGAATCGGCCACAACAGCAGTTTTATGCTGGCCTACCGCAACGCCGGGCGTGGTATCAAATATTTGCGCAATGCGGGCAAACGCAGCGTGGGGATTGTTATGCAATAAACCGGGAAGCGGGCAATTTTCAGCTTCATTGGGATGCAGAATAACGGCACCAGCCTGAGTAGACTGCAGTTGAGAACGATATTTGCCGTTAGTTAAAAATGAAATTTGGGAAGATGTTGCACTCGTCAGGGTGCTAACGCCGGACAGCATGACTGATCCGTCGCCATGGACATCGCCACCAACCTGCTCAGCAAGTTGAGCCAAAGAAAGCGTTTGAGGTTGTGCTGGCATGAAAAATCCTTCATTAAATCTGGCCATACCCGGCGGTGTCTGGACGTTAGTAAAGCCTGCCGGGCATTAAACCTGTTTCCGATTAAGGTAGTTTACAAAAAAAAACGCCGGTTGGCTCATCCGTGATTTAAAAAATACCACTTTGTACTACCCTATAAGCCGCAGACGCCTACCAAGTGGCGGCGTCTTTGATTACAATAGCGACTTTCTAAAAAAGCCAGGACCAAGCATGTCACAATACGTATATACCATGCACCGGGTGGGCAAGATTGTGCCACCCAATCGTCAGATTCTTAAAGACATTTCACTGAGTTTTTTCCCCGGCGCTAAAATTGGCGTGTTGGGCTTAAACGGCGCGGGTAAGTCCACGCTGTTACGCATTATGGCCGGTGTGGACACCGAGATTGAAGGTGAGGCTCGTGCCCAGCCCGGCATCAACATTGGTTATCTGCCCCAGGAACCCCAATTGGACGAAACCAAAGATGTGCGCGGCAATATAGAAGAAGCCGTGGCAGATGTTGCCCACGCGCTGAAACGCCTCGACGAGGTGTATGCTGCTTATGCCGATCCGGATGCCGACTTTGATGCCCTCGCCAAAGAACAAGGTGAACTGGAAGCGATCATTCAGACCAAAGACGGCCATAACCTTGAAAACGCGTTGGAACGCGCCGCCGATGCACTGCGTCTGCCGCCGTGGGATGCCGATGTGAGCAAACTGTCTGGTGGTGAGCGCCGCCGTGTAGCCTTGTGTCGTCTGTTGCTGGAAAAGCCCGACATGCTGCTGCTCGACGAACCGACTAACCACCTGGATGCCGAATCAGTAGCCTGGTTAGAACGCTTCCTTCACGATTATGAGGGCACCGTAGTGGCCATTACCCACGACCGGTATTTCCTCGATAACGTGGCAGGCTGGATCCTGGAGCTCGACCGTGGTCACGGCATTCCGTGGGAAGGTAACTACTCCAGCTGGCTGGAGCAAAAAGATGCCCGCCTTGAACAGGAAGAGCGCACCGAAAATGCCCGCCAGAAGTCCATTAAGCAAGAACTTGAGTGGGTACGCACCAACCCCAAAGGCCGTCAGGCGAAAAGCAAGGCGCGTATGTCTCGATTTGAAGAACTGTCCAGCGGTGACTACCAAAAACGGAACGAAACCAACGAACTGTTTATCCCACCGGGTGAACGCTTGGGGGATAAGGTCATTGAAGTCGAGCACCTGAAAAAATCCTACGGTGATCGCGTCCTCATTGATGACATGACCTTTACTGTGCCGAAAGGCGCTATCGTGGGTATTATTGGCCCCAACGGTGCCGGTAAGTCGACCCTGTTCAGAATGCTTACCGACAAAGAGCAACCCGACTCCGGCTCTGTCACTATTGGTGATACGGTGAAAATAGCCAGTGTTGAACAGTTCCGCGACCACATGGACGGTAACAACACGGTGTGGCAGGAGTTGTCTGACGGTCAGGACATTGTTCGCATCGGTAATTTTGAGCTTAACAGCCGTGCTTACTGCAGTCGCTTTAATTTTAAAGGCACCGACCAGCAAAAATACATCAAGGATTTATCCGGTGGTGAGCGTAACCGTGTGCATCTGGCCAAGCTGCTGAAAGCTGGCGGCAACGTGTTACTGCTCGATGAACCGACCAACGACCTGGACGTGGAAACCCTGCGTGCGCTGGAAAATGCGCTGCTTGAATTCCCTGGCTGTGCCATGGTTATTTCGCACGATCGTTGGTTCCTTGACCGTGTTGCTACCCACATTCTTGATTACCGTGACGAAGGCAAAATCAACTTCTATGAAGGTAACTACAACGACTATGAAAGCTGGTTAAAAGCCAACTTTGGTCACGACGTAGTTGAGCCGCATCGTTTGAAATACAAACGTATCAGTAAGTAAATCGGCCAAACTTCAGGCTATGCACTACACTTATCAGTAGGGTGCGTAGCCAGTTTGTCATCACAGGGTTCAGGTCTTTCATGCAGCAAGAAAAACGCCATTTTCAACGGGTTGGCATTTATTTGTCGGGGCAGCTTATAACCGGTACGGGTGACACCCTACCGGTGGAAGTGGTGGATGTTTCTTTGCAGGGGCTAAGAGTAACGTGGCTGTCATCCGCGGCAAAAGCCCCGCCAACAGGCAGCGTCGAATTCAGTTTCAAAGCCAATGAAGACAGTCCGCCGATTATTCTCAGTGGCGAAATTATCCGTCACAGTCCCTCACTGCAAGAGGAAAACTTAACCGAAGCCGGGATAAGAATTACCTACCTGTCGGTTGATGATTTGGCATTATTACGCCGATTATTGTTACTCAACAGCGGACAGGACGATCTGGATGCCACAGAGCTTGAAAGCCTGGTTGACAAGATCGCCGCTGCCCTGTCGTCCTGACAGCCATTGATGGTAAGGTAAGTTAAGCGTCGAGCGCTTCCAGCGCATCACTGAGTTTAGCCACCGGAATGACGGTTAACCCAGCAATCTGATTTTTCGGGGCATTTGCTTTAGGTACAATCGCTCGCTTAAAGCCGTGTTTTACCGCTTCACTTAAACGCTCACTGCCATTAGGCACCTGTCTCTTATACACATCTGACGCTGCCGACG
>OJDQ01000118.1_pt1 | contig 41202 bp, 39 predicted proteins | sample 1592851 | NCBI WGS metagenome assembly OJDQ01 (sample SAMN05416774, study PRJEB24817) | seawater metagenome | isolation source: Sea water | place: Canada:Atlantic | collected 2013-07 | reverse complement strand
CTGATATTGCTATATTATTCGTGGGGATACCTCAGACTCTGACCCCTTTATTTTTGCGCCTCATATATTTTTTAGCCAGATTTCACCCTAATTTTACCCTGGTAATATTGATTTTAATTTGTGCGTTTGCTATTTTTACCCCGGTAAAATTAATCAGGAAATAAAAATCATGAGTAGCACCTATATCGCGATACATAATAAATCGCTGATCGCTCAGGGTGAGTTGCAAACGGTTATTCGCGAAGCACTAAGGCAGTTCCCCGAAGCCGAATCTTATTTATACAAACTAGACAATGGTAAGCGTGTGGACATCGACTGGCGCGGCGATGCCGAAGAGGTAATTAAGCGCCTGCCTGCTGCACTGGTGCCGCCTGCAAAAAAACGCGGCCGTCCTAAGCTTGGCGTGATCTCAAAAGAAATCACCTTACTCCCTGAGCACTGGGAGTGGTTGTCGGTACAACGAGGGGGCGCCTCTACGACGTTGCGCCGCCTGATTGATTCGGCCATGAGTAGCATGACACCGGCGCAGGAACGACGCATTAAGCAGGATCAGCTGTACAGCATGATGCGTGTATTTGAGGATGAAGCCGGCTTTGAAGCGGCCTCCCGGGCACTATATCGCCTCGACGAAGCGGCTTTTTCGCAGGCGATAGGTAATTGGTCCGGGGCACTGCAGGCAATATATCAGGACAAATTTAACCGCTTGCTTAGCATAGGAAATGACTCCCATGACGGAACAAGCTAGCCACAACCCCTACGTTAGCCCGCCGTTAACGCGGGTGTTTTTGAAAACCGCGCTGCCGATTATTCTGATGATGGTAGTGAGTGGTTCGCTGAATCTAGTGGATGCCTATTTTATCGGTGTCTTTGTGGGAGCTGATGCGTTGGCAGCGGTGACCGCAATGTTTCCAGTGTTTATGGTGCTGATTGCATTGTCGACCTGGATTGCCAGCGGTTTTGCCAGTGTAATGGCGCGTCTTAGCGGTGCAGGCAAACATGATGAAGCGCGCAACGCTTATGCTCAGGCACTTACCCTGACGTTGGTTATCAGCGTTATCCTGCTGACGGTATTCAGTCTGAGCGGTCAGGCACTGGCGCTCGCCAGTAACAATGGTAATCAGGCGCAGGCAGCAATGAGTTTTACCTACATGAGTATCATCATGTTCGGAGCACCGCTGATATTCTGGCTGGGAGTCGCCTCAGACAGTCTGCGTAGTGAGGGACATATTGGTTTTATTGCGCTGGTTTCGTTGTTAACCACCGTAGGTAACGGCGTTATGAATTACGTCTTTATCGTGCTGCTGGAACTGGGCGTGGCGGGTTCCTCCTATGGCACCATTGCCGCCCAAATCATAGCTCTGTGTGCGGTGTGGGGTTTTCGTCGCAGCCACAAAAATCGTCTCGGGCTACCTCTTTTTGCTTTAACAATGGTACGTAGCCGATGGCGCGAGTTTTTGTCACTGGGCGCACCATCGAGCCTGACCTATGTGGGGGTGGCATTTACGTCGGGGGCGATTCTGTTTAGTTTGCAGCAATGGCAGCCCGGCAGCTACGAAGTCACAGTTAGCGCCTACGGAGTGATCACCCGGGTAATGACCTTTATTTATTTGCCATTACTGGGGCTGGGCCTGGCCATGCAAAGTATTGTGGGCAACAACGTTGGTGCAGAACAGTATCAGCGGTCTAATCGCAGCTTGTGTATTGCCGTGGGCGTTGCCCTGCTTTACGGTGTGGTAACCGAAGCGTTGTTATGGTGGCTGCGCGCCGATATTGGTCTGCTATTTGTTGACGACCCGGCGGTAACCAGTGAAATTGCCAGATTGCTACCGGTGGTAAGCCTAGCGCTATTCCTACTGGGCCCGGTAATGCTGATCAGCTTTTATTTTCAGAGTATCGGTGACGCCAGACGGGCGGGCATATTAAGTATTGCCAAAACCTATCTGTTTGCCCTGCCTTTAATTTTTGTATTGCCGTTAATGTGGGGAGAATGGGGGATCTGGTATGCCGCGCCAGCGGCTGAGTTTCTTGCCCTATTGCTAACCGGAGGCATATTGTACCAACGTGCTATACAGGGCAACCATCGCTTTGGTTTATTGTATGCTGTGAATCAACCTGAGCCACAACCCATCAAGCAGGAGGCAATATGAGCAAAGACAATGAAACCTATCAGCAGGGGCTGAAAATACGCCGTGAGGTAATGGGCGATGCCCATGTTAACCGGGCCATGAATAACGCCTCCGAATTCAGCCAGCCGCTGCAGGATATGGTGATCCGTAACGCCTGGGGCGAAACCTGGGTTCGCGACGGTATTAGCAAGCAAACCCGCAGTCTGGTGACTATTGCCACCCTGGCTGCGCTGAAAGCCTCTACCGAGCTTAAAGGCCACGTAAGAGGCGCTTTGCGCAACGGTTGTAGCGTGGCGGAAATTCAGGAAGTCCTGCTGCATTCTGCCGTGTATTGCGGTATGCCAGCCGGGATTGAGGCCTTTCGCGCCGCAGAAGAAGCTATTCTGGCCTGGCAGGCCGAAAACGACTAGTTGGAATTTGTCACGTGAACGGGCTGGAAGCCAGTGATTATTGGTGCTAGATGCCTGAAAGGCAAACAGCAGTGGTCCGTTGCTTAATCTGACGCTACAGTAATAGACAAGTGAAAACATAGAAACAGGGCTATAAGGAAATTAACAATGCTTGCCGCTGCCGCGAAACCTTTTGTCAATTTGGTTGAAAAATACCTTCCTGATCCCTTTGTTTTTGTTTTAGCGTTAACCCTTGTGGTTATGGGCGCTGCTGTGATTATGCAACAACAACCAGTGACCCAGGTATTGGAGTATTGGGGGGGAGGCTTTTGGAGTCTGCTCACATTCTCTATGCAAATGTTATTGGTTCTGGTGTCAGGTCATATGTTGGCCAGCACTGTAATCATGAAGAACGCATTGAATACTATTGCTCGTTTAGCGGCTTCGCCCGGTAAAGCTCTTGTCCTTGTTACACTGGTATCTATGTTAGCAAGCTGGCTTAATTGGGGCTTCGGATTGGTTGTAGGAGCATTATTTGCTAAAGCCATAGCCCGGCGAATTGAAGTGGACTATCGCTTACTCGTGGCCAGTGCTTACTCTGGTTTTGTTGTGTGGCATGGTGGACTGGCAGGGTCTGTTCCCCTGACTATTGCTACTCCTGGTCATTTTGCGGAAGATTTGATTGGTGTTGTCAACACCAGCGATACCTTGTTCTCGCCGTTGAATATGACACTTCTGGCGATCCTTTTTGTGATTATGCCAGTCGTAAACAGGGCAATGATGCCGCCGGAAGCTGAACGGGTCTATGTTAACCCGAAGCATTTGAAAGAGCCTGAACCACCAACTCCATCCGGGTATATAAGCCCGGCAGAAAAACTTGAACGTAACACCATTCTTGCCCTATTGGCGGGACTGGCCGGGGTTGCTTATCTTTGTCTGCATTTCAGCAAAGGTGGCACGCTAAACCTTAATATCATTAATTTTGTATTTCTGTTCCTTGCTATTATTTTACATGGTACGCCTGAGCGTTTATTGCATAGCATGCAGCAAGCGATTCAGGGAGCCAGTGGGATTGTGCTACAGTTTCCTTTCTACGCAGGGATTATGGCGATAATGGTTCAGTCGGGTCTTGCCAGGGAACTATCTCAATGGCTAATTAGTGCCGCCACAGCTGATACGCTGGCGCTTTACAGTTTTCTAAGTGCAGGTATCGTAAATATGCTTATTCCATCTGGTGGCGGTCAATGGGCTGTGCAAGCCCCCGTTGTTTTGCCCGCAGCACTCGAACTTGGTGCAGATGTTAGTAAGGTATCCGTGGCGGTGGCATGGGGTGATGCGTGGACAAACCTAATCCAGCCATTCTGGGCGCTTCCGGTACTGGCAATTGCGGGCTTAAAGGCTAGAGATATAATGGGGTTTTGTCTTGTTCAGCTTCTCATTACAGGTATCATCATTAGCGCTGTGTTAATGGTACTGTAATTAGTTTTTCGTTACTGGAAGGTTGAAATTTATACAGGTTTGCTATGAAAGTATATATGTTACTTGCAGCCCCCTGTATCTTAAAGCAAGATATAACCACTTCTTAATTTGAGTTTTTTATCAATGCAGCAACCCATTTTCATTATTGGAACGCAGCGCTCCGGTACTACGCTTTTAACCAGAATGTTGTCGGCACATCCAGGCTTATTTATTCAAAATGAAATGGGTACCTACGGTGTTTTTGATAAACCTTACACTACTGAAGTTTTGCACGGCAGAATAACCGGACGGCTGCGGGATCGGTACTCTATTGATGTTAATTCGTTGGAGTCGGAAGGTATTCTCTGGGGCTGGAAAGACCCTATGTTAACGCCCCACCTGGATGAATTGGCCGAGCATTATCCGGGCAGCAAATTTATCGTGATAATTCGAGATCCGCGAGCTGTTGTAGCCTCTTATATTGATAATGCCTGGGGGTTGGGTACTACGCCTTACACCGGCGCTTTACGCTGGCATGACGAGGTTACCACGCAACTGGATTTTTGCCGGACGCATCAGCATCGTTGTATATGGTTTACCTATGAAAATCTGATAGAGAATAATCAACAGGCATTAACCAGAATCTGCGAATTCCTGGACGTAGACTTCGAACACGACATGCTTGAGTATTATAAAAGGCCGTTGGAGTTTGGTCAGAACCGTTCCAATATGAATACCCAAAAACCTATTGAAAAGTCGAGCTTATCCAAGTGGAAAGCTGCATTTTCACCCCGTCAGATAGGCATCATTAATAACGTGTGTCAGGACGTAATGACCAAACTCGATTACACCGATATGGCAGAGCTAAATACCCGCATAGGTGGCCTGGAACAAAGCTATTACGAGTTACACCAAAAAGTCATGGGCGAATTGCAACTGCAGTATCAGTTACGCAAGGCGCGCCGCAACAGGAAAAAGTAGCTACAAAAGCTGCCTCTATCAAAGATAGTAACAGTTGACATGGCTGGCTACTCCCGTCAGTAGCAAATAATATTGTGAAAAACGGTGTATTCAGAGCGGGCTTTGTAGGTATGCGGCTGGTCAGCGAAGAATCGCAGGCTTTGTCCGGCCTGAAGCTCATGCCAGGCATTATCAAAATACACCAACAGCGCACCATTTAACACATGCACATGTTCAATTACACCGGTCGCGTGAGGATCGGATTGTTGTTCATGAAAATTAAGCAGGCTGACTTCCATCACTTCCATTCTTGTGTCATCACGATATGGAAAAATGGCTTTAACCTTCATGTTCGGATCTTCCGGAAAGTTTTCGTCACTGGCTCGTTCGTCTGAGCTGGTGGCAAAGAAGGCAGAGAAGGAAGCATTTAAACCACTGGCAATTTTCCACAAGGTCGAAATTGTCGGACTCGACTCCTGCCGTTCAATCTGTCCCAGCATAGCCTTGGAAACCCCGGTTAACCTGGCTACCGAGTCCAGACTCAGGCCCTGGGCTTTACGTAATGCTTTTAGGTGCTGTGCGATATGTTGTTTGAATTCTTGTTCTGCCATAACGAAATAATTGTTTGTGCGCTATAGCGCACAGTGGTATGGTGAGTTATCGGTGTGCAGTATAACGCACAACAGGCATCAGGTCTGATAAATGTTACTAAAAGCAGGAAGGCCCTTACATGCCGGCGCTGGCAGCACAGTGAGCATCAGTCATTTTTTTGGGAAACAGGTTCATGAAGTCATTGATCAGTAACTTTGAGCGTTACCCGCTTACTTTTGGGGTAACACCAATCGAGTATTTGCCACGTCTGAGTGATGCGCTTGGCGGTAAGGTTGATATCTATGCCAAGCGCGAGGATTGTAACTCCGGTTTAGCACTGGGCGGTAACAAACTCAGAAAGCTCGAATACATAGTGCCGGATGCCCTGGCCAGTGGCGCAGATACACTGGTTTCAATTGGCGGAGTACAGTCTAATCATACCCGCATGGTTGCCGCGACGGCAGCGAAAATTGGCATGAAGTGTGTGGTGGTACAGGAAAAATGGGTGCCACACTATGACGCGGTTTACGACCGTGTCGGTAATATCCAGCTGACCCGCTTAATGGGCGCCGACAGCCGCATGGTAGATGACGGCTTTGATATTGGCATACGAGACAGCTGGCAGAAAGCCATTCAGTCGGTAGAAGACGCTGGCGGTAAGCCTTATGCAATCCCGGCAGGCGCTTCGGTACATAAATACGGCGCGCTGGGTTACATTGGTTTTGCCGAAGAAGTAATCGCTCAGGAAAAAGAACTGGGGTTTAAGTTTGACTATATCGTGGTGTGCGTTGTAACCGGCTCCACTCAGGGCGGTATGATTGTAGGTTTTGCCAATCATGACCGTGCAGATACCGTGATTGGCATTGATGCGTCGGGTACTGTTGAACAAACCCGTGAGCAGGTCACCAGTATTGTTAATAACACGGCAGAGTTGGTAGGTTTAGGCCGTGAGGTACGGGAAGATGAAATTGTCATCAATCCGGATTATGCCTATCCGGCCTACGGCGTGCCCTCTGAGGAAACCAACGAAGCCATTCGACTGGCAGCGAAGACCGAAGCGATGATCACCGACCCTGTGTATGAAGGGAAGTCTATGCAGGGCCTTATCGACCTGACGAAAAAAGGCTTCTTCCCGGAAGGCTCTAAAGTGCTTTACGCCCACCTTGGCGGTGCACCGGCACTGAATGGCTACAGCTATCACTACAAAGACGGTTGACAAGAAAGACCATTAGATTGATTAGAGGCGGCACTTGCAGTTTTCGCCTCTAATAAAAAGCAGGCGCTATCCGATGCATCTGGCAACGGAGTTTCTGGGTACAATGGTGGGCAGGTACTTATAGGTAACGTCCGCATCAGGCTGTTTACCCTGAGCGTAGTCCAATGCCAGGCTGGCTGCCCGGGAAGCCATCCATTCAATAGGATAGTTCATAGTAGTTAATTTAGGACGACAAAACTGCGCCTGCAAGACATCATCGAAGCCCATCACGGAAACGTCCCTAGGCACCTCGAGGTTGTGGTCATATAACGTATTAATGGCGCCAGCTGCCATGGCGTCGTTGTAGGCCAGAATCGCGGTAAAGCTAGCGCCGGCCGCAAGCAATTGGCGCATGGCGATTTCACCGCCTTCCTGGTTGGGAGCTGCGTGGACTATCTGCGAGTCGCATAAGTCAATGCCCCACTCAGCGAGGGACTCCCTGATCCCCAGTTCGCGTTGGAGGCGGTCTTCAATAGCGAAATCGCTGCTGATAACCGCAATCTTGCGGTGACCGAGTTTGAGCACATGTTCGGCCATCATCCGCCCGCCGGCAACATTATCCAGCCATACACAACGATGTTTGATAGCGTCAATATAGCGGTTGATAAGCACAAAGCCGGGGGCCTGTCGGGCCAGCTGAATCAGGGTGTCGTCATCAAGAAATTTGGCGTGAACCACCATGGCTTTAACCCGATGATTAAGCAGGGTTTCGATAGCTTTCAATTCGGTATCAGCCTGCACGGAGCCAGAGCTCATCAACAGTTGGGTGTTGGCTTTACGTGCGACTTTTTCGATGGCATCTGCATAGGTAGCAAAAAACGGGTCCATTAGCTCTGCCAGCACCAGTCCTAGGGATGTACTTTTTTGTGTGACCAGCGCCCGTGCGTTAATGTTGGGCCGATAGCCCATTTTGTCCATTACCGCTTTAACGTGCTCGCGAGTTTTCGGGCCAACCTTCGGGCCATTATTAATCACTCGTGAAACAGTAGCAGGGGAAACGTTTGCCGCTTCGGCAATATCCTTGATGGTTATCATTTATCTTCCGTTACTTAGGGGGTGTACGGCATTTTTGTTTGGTAGCGTCTATGATGAGGGTACTTTCAACAAGCTGCAAGGGAAACACGTTTCCTCCATCGCTGGTACCTGTCAGCCGGTTACTATAATGTTCTGGCTGGCTGGCTGGCTGGCTGGCTGTGGTTTTGGTTTAGTTTTTGTATTGTATCCAGATAATGATTTTACTTTACTTGCGGCAGAAACAGGCATAAATTCGCCGGCAATTTCACCCCTGTAGTTTCTGCCGCCTCATTCTTATTCTCAGGTAGCGCGTTTTCTTATGGATTCGAAGATGGTCGATGTTGCACCTTGCAATAAATCCGGCAGCCCTCTTGTGCCTGTCTTAGGGTTGTCTTTCTTTGCGGTGGCCTCCGGTTTTTTAATGAGCCTGATCCCGCTTTCGTTAAAAGCGAATGGTTTACCTTCAACACAGGCCCCCTGGCTGGCTTCTATCTTTTATCTGGGCTTGCTGATTGGCGCTTTTACCATTCAGCGAATTGTGGCGGTAAATGGCCACCGGACTGCCTTTATTGCATTTCTTCTGTGACTCACACTAACGGTTGCAGTCCAGGTAGTCTGGCCTGGCGAAGCTGTGTGGCTGGCAGCGCGTCTGGTTGCAGGGATTGCCGTAGCCGGCGTATTTGCGGTGGTGGAGTCCTGGTTACTGATGACAGATACCGCTAAAGCCAGAGCTAAACGCCTGGGGCTGTATATGACTTCACTGTATGGCGGCACGGCGGTGGGTCAACTTGCTATCAAGCCGTTAGGTATCGATGGCGCCTTGCCTGGGCCGCAGAGTTATCAATCATCATGGGCTGCTATTTGTTACTGGGAGCGTGCACCTTTGCCCTGTATCCGGTGGCTATTGAGCTGGCTTGTGATGGTTTGCCGGTCACTAAAATTGTCGCTGCTACCGAATTTATGCTGTTGAGTTATAGCATTGGTTCGGTAGCGGGCCCGCTGTTAGCCGCTAATACCGGCCTGGTCAGTCAGGGGGGGCCGGTGTATCTGATGGAGTGTCTGATTGCCAACGGCCTTTATATATTGCTAAACAGCAACCGTCGGGTACCCGCTAAGGATACCCCGGTTGCCAATCTGTGAATACGGGATCAGGAAATGATAATGCGTTTCCAGGCCAGTAAAGAGCCATCGGTATTCTGCGCAAAATTGAAAAGTTCATCGTCATCTCCGTCGAAAACCGTATCGCGGCTGTTGTGGGTGTCGGGCTCGCCTCTACCCAGGTAGTCGGGGTGCGTTGAACAAATCGCATCAACGAAATCGTCATCAAAACCAAACTGAGAGATAAGCTGGTCGCTATTGTTGCTCCTAACTCTGAAATGAATATGAATAGCCCGGCTGCTGTACCAGCCCGGGAAACAGCTGTAGAAATTCACTCTGCCGCTGGCGTCGGTGACGGCAATACCGCGAAACCATTTTGCAGCCAGAGCGGCGCTGTCGTTACCGGTACAGAAAGAAGAATTAAAGCCATTGCCGTCGACACTGTCGCTGCTATCACCTGAATAGATCCCTTCAACATCACAGTGCCATACCTCGATTTCATAACCTGATAACGGGGAGCCGTCGCTATCAACCAGTTGCAGGCACAGCATCATTGGCAGCCCGGTTTGTTGTTCCGAAATATCATCACGATAATCACTGTCGAAATAGCAGGGGCCTTCCGTTAGTGACTCTGTGAGCTCCACCGAGCAGCTGCTTCCGGCATCGAACAAGCTGTCATCAGGGAATGATTCCGTTATCGAAACCGTTCCGCCGGATGCCCAGTCTGTTGTGGTTTCAACGCTGCCACCACTGCTTGAAGATCCACCGGTATTGCTACCGGAGGAGGATTCGGTTGTCGTTGAGTCGGCAGAAGGCGAGGTGCTGCTACTGTTGCAGCCCATAAAGAAAAAAGTTGGCGCCAGAATGGTGATGCCCGCCGCTGATTTTACCAGCATTCGGCGGCGCTGAAGGTTTGTAGTCATAGCAAAAGTCCAGAGAGTTAAAGTACTCAATGGACCTTAAAACGTTGCGGTTATTGCAGGCTTTGCATTGCTTAGCGTTAACCGGCATTCGCGGCACTCAGCATAAGCCTGGACACCTAAAAGTCGTCGATATTGTCCTGTAATTGCTTATCGTCAGTGTTTGCCGCGAGCTTAAGGTGCTGTTTTACCGCATCGGTTGCACTGGTTAACCGGCAAAGCTGTGCCAGACGAAAGTGTGCCCATTGCGCAGACGGTAAGCTGGCGTCGGGTGGGATAGCCTGAATATAGGCAAGGAGTGCATCAATGCCTTCCTTCACAGCCTGCTTACTGAAGACCGCATTGCGGCCTATCTGATACAGTGCGCTGAGCCTGAAGTGCGCTTCCTCGTCATCAATGGTGGCGTTGGTCGCTTGCTGGAAGGCTGCCAGAGCCGCTTCGTATTGCTCCTGTTGCTGCAATGTAAGCCCATGCTGATAATAGAATTCGGCGTGATCAGGGTAGCTGGCGAGAGCCTGGGCCATTGTTTCGGCGTAAGCCTTCTCTTTATCGGTCTGACGATAGTAGTTGAGTTTAGCGCGCAGACCCGCCTGTTCATCGAGTGCTGCGATGTCCTGAACTTGTTGCCAGGCAAGCTCCGTATCGCCACCGGCAATACCCGGTGCGCCAAGGTAAAACATCATCAGTCCGTATTTATACTCGGTGTTTGCGGGCTCGAGGGTTGCCGCCTGTTTAAAGCAGTCGAGGGATTTTCCTGCATAGCTTAGTGCAGAGAAAATAGACTGGCTGGCCTGAATACCCATTACCTGGCCACATAAAAAATGTACATCGGCGCGTTTAGGCGCCAGTTCCAGGGCTGCTTCAATTTTTTCCTCGGCTTCGTCCGGATCATCGCCAAGCAAAGTTTGAGCTTGCTCTAATAGTTTATCCACCTGGTTGGGGGGCGTATTGGCAAGCGTGAATGGCGTGGTAAAAATGCTGCCTGACAGCAGTAAAAAGGTGAGTTTACGTGACATCACTGATATTCCCTGTGTTATATAATGGACTCAGGATACCGTCTACCCTGGAATGGGTAACAGTGCCGAAAGTCACTTTCCGTTTAACGTGTTTGAGACCAACTCTGGTGAACAAGAGTTCACCGCAAGACTCAAAAAAATTCGATATCGTTATCGATAAACTGTTTGGCTGACGTTTCAAGAATGTTGGTCTGATTACGACCATTGGATTTTGACAGGTAAAGCGCTTCGTCAGCCACTTCTATCATCAGCGGTACGGCCTGTTGGGTATTGACTGGCGTACAACCAATACTGACCGTAACGTTGCCCGAGGGAAATTCATAGGCCTCTACTGCAAGGCGGAAGCGTTCCAGTACTGCCAGCGCGCCATTTTCATCGGTTTGGTTGATGATGACTAAAAACTCTTCTCCGCCGTACCGGAATAAGAAGTCGGAATGGCGGAAGGTGGTGCGCATGATATTGGCAAAATGAATCAATACTTCATCGCCATACAAATGACCAAACTTGTCGTTAATCGTTTTGAAATGGTCAATATCGAGCAACGCGATGTAAGAGGTCAACTCGTTAGTCGAGTTGTTACGATAGAAATCGAGGACCTGCTCGAAGGTGCTGCTGAGGGTCTGACGATTGTTCAGGCGAGTAAGAATGTCGCGTTCTTTGGTATCGAACAGGCGGATTTGGTGGTCATAAATCTTTGCCAGACCACGCACCACTTCCAGATTGTATTCATCCACAACACCCTTAATGAGCACCAGTTTCTCAGGGGGTTCTCCGCGGTTCACGTAAATATAAATGTATTCCTGCCTGTCGCAGGTAAGAAAAGACACGCCGGTTTCACCGTGCAGACTTATATCGCGGACGATATGGGTGAATTCATCCTTAAAGTCTTCAGCAAGTGAGAGTGGAAACTTACGAATCAGCGGCTCAGGGGTTCTTTCATCACGATAATTTCTGCCCAGAATTTCGTAGGACGAGACCTTTTCGATGGTATCGATCTCCAGCAGTGTTTTCATTAACACTACATTGAGATCGTGAAATGTTTTGGCCTCCAGTAATCTGGAAGACAATTCAAAAGCTCTGGTAAGGTCTGGAAAGGTCATCTGTTTTTATTATCGCCTGAGTTCGGGCAGCTGCACCATTGGTTGTAATACCGGCTGAGCTACTGTTATGAATGATGAATGCCTGAATTAAGAGAGCTATTTAATTTTTATTGACCGGAAGCGTGGCTAATAGCTTACAGCAATTGTGTCTGTGGCATCCAGACCGAAATAGTATAAATTGATGAAAAAACGTGTCAAATTAAACTTTCTGTTTATTTTTGTTAAAAATTTATATTAAACAATGTTTTGCGTATATCTATGCGGGTATTTAAGCGGGTTTCCGGTGGCCTGGTGTGGGCTGCTCCGGGGGAATAGCTATATTACTGGCTGAGAAAGTTGAATCCCCTGCCGGCAGTGATTATTCTTCGTGCTTATTTATTTCATTTGAGGTGTGCCAATGTGTGAATTGCTCGGCATGAGTGCCAATACGCCTACTGACTTGTGTTTCAGTTTTACCGGGCTAACCCGGCGTGGTGGGGGAACCGGACCACACAAAGACGGCTGGGGCGTAGCGTTTTACGAAGGTAAAGGCGTACGAATGTTCCACGATCCTGAACCTTGTGCCACCTCACCCATTGCAGAATTTGTTGGCAAACTGCCAATTAAAAGCAAAACGGCTATCTGCCATATCCGTCAGGCAAACGTCGGTAATATTAACCTGGCTAATACGCACCCTTTTATACGCGAGTTATGGGGCCGAAACTGGGTGTTTGCTCATAATGGTCAAATCCCGGGGTTCTCCCGCCGGGTGGGCATGTATGAAGCCATCGGGGATACCGATAGCGAAGAGCTGTTCTGCGATATCATGAACCAGGTGCGCCAGGGATTGCCGCGCGATGCCATGCCCGGGCAACTCACTCAAACGCTTGTTGGGCTGGCCCAGGAATATGCCCGCCAGGGAGTGTTTAATTGTTTGCTGAGTAACGGCGACTGGCTGTTTACTTTCTGCAGCACCAAGCTGGCCAGTATTACCCGGCGTGCTCCCTTCGGGCCGGCATGCCTGAAAGATGTGGAAGTGGAAATTGACTTTGCCGCAGAAACCACGCCGCAAGATGTGGTTAGCGTTATCGCTACGGAGCCATTAACCACTGACGAGCAATGGGACGTTTACGAACGCGGCGAATGGCGCTTATGGCAACTCGGTGAAGTGATTGCCAGTGGGAAAGTTGACGTACCGGTGCACTCCAGTGAGGCCGCGCTGACCAGCCCGAAAAATATGCCCAGGGATTGCGAGCCCCGGCCAGGACAAGGCTAAAAATAAAAGTGTTATAAATCGTTACAAATTTTGAGCTTACGTTGCCGACTGAATACGGTAGTGTGAAAATCACACTACTATAAGCAGACGGAACGGCTATGCTATCAATCACTCAACTGACCAAAACCTACTCCAATGGCGTACGCGCGCTGGACGGGATTAATCTCGATATTCCTAAGGGCATGTTTGGCCTGTTAGGCCCCAACGGCGCGGGTAAATCTTCGCTTATGCGTACCATTGCTACGCTGCAGACGCCGGACCAGGGCAGTATTGTTTTTGACGGTACCGACGTCATTGCTCAGCCCAATGAATTGCGCCAACGCCTGGGCTACTTACCGCAGGATTTTGGCGTGTATCCGCGTATCAGTGCCGAGCGCCTGCTCGATCACCTGGCCGTCCTTAAAGGGTTAAATAATAAAGCTGAGCGGAAAGAAGCGGTTGAAGGCTTGTTGGTGCACACCAATCTCTGGCAACACAGAGATAAAGCAGTGAGTGGCTACTCCGGCGGCATGCGCCAGCGCTTTGGTATTGCCCAGGCGCTGCTCGGCGATCCGGAGTTAATTATTGTTGATGAGCCCACCGCCGGTCTCGACCCGGAAGAGCGTAACCGATTCCACAACCTGCTGGTGAGTCTGGGAGAAGAGAAAGTGATTATCCTCTCCACTCATATCGTTGATGATGTATCGGAGCTGTGCCCCAATATGGCGGTGCTGGGTCAGGGTAAAATTTTGCTGGAAGGCAATCCCATCGAGCTGACTTATCAGCTTAAAGGCCGTATCTGGTGTAAGCAGGTGAGTCAGGAAGAGTTAAAAGAAATTGAACAGCAGTACAGTCTTATCTCTTCGCGACTGATTGCAGGGAAGCATGTGGTTCATATCATGGCCGATGACGCCCCTGAGGGCTTTGAGGCGGCGCCAGCGAATCTGGAAGATGTTTACTTTTCAACGCTTTACGAGTCACGCAAAAAATCAGCCCAGGCCGCATAAGGAGCACGACTATGTTTTGGAAAAGCCTGGCGTTTGAATGGCGCTACTTTTTGCGCCAACCGTCGTTTACGGTTACCGCACTGGTATTCTTTTTATTACCGTTTATGGCGACCACGACCGATAGCGTTCGCATCGGCGGTGGCGGCAATGTGTTATATAACGGCAGTTATGCGATTGCTCAAACCGTGCTGATCATGGGGGTATTTGCCCTGTTCTTACTGGTCAATTTTATTGCGGGCACTGCCACCCGTAACCACACCACCAAAATGAGTGAGTTGGTGTATACCCGCCCGGTGAACCCGGCGAAATACCAGTTGGGCCGCTTTTTAGGCTCAACGCTGGTGACTCTGACGGTGTTTGCGGCAGTGCCGCTTGGTATTCTTATTGGTTCTCTGATGCCGTGGGTCGACCCTGAGCGGGTAGGGGCAACCCAGTTAAGTTTTTATTTAACGCCCTTCTTCTACATCATTGTGCCGGGCTTTTTGTCGTTAGGGATGATCTTCTTCGCTCTTGCTCAGCGCGTGCGTTCGATGATGGCTGCTTACCTTACCGCATTGGGCATTTTTATTGTTTATGTGGTGGGTGGCGTAATTACCAGTGAGCCGGAATATCGTGAGATTGCGGCGTTACTCGACCCGTTTGCACTGCGGACTTTTGGTGAAATCAGCCGTTACTGGACGGTGTTTGATAAAAACGTGACGGCCATAAGCCTGGACGGCGTATTGCTGCAAAACCGCCTGATCTGGCTGGCTATTGGCGCTGTGATTTTGTTCACCTTTGGCGGTATTTTCTCGTTTAAGTGGCAACAGGGGTCAAAGAAAGTTAAGCCATCCAAGGCTTCAAGATTGCCGGCTCCTGAGGGCAACCGTATCAGTTATAAGGCGAGTGGCGGCTATCAGTGGAGCAAGTTTGTAACCAATCTTGGCTTTGAAATGCGCCAGGTATTACTCAGTCCGGCCATGATTGTGCTGGTGCTGTTCAGTATCTTTAACCTGACGTCGTTGTACGCGGTGGCTTATGGTGGCTTGTATGGCACCGATAACTGGCCACTCACGCAGAATATGACCACGGCTATTGTGGATAATTTTGGTCTTACCATGATGATTGTGGTGATTTACTACAGTGGTGAGATTGTCTGGCGCGAACGTGGCAGCGGCATGGGTGACATCATCGAGTCTACCCCGGTGTTCAATGCAGTATTCTGGGTCTCCAAGCTGTTTTCAATGTGGGCGGTGCTGGCTGTTCTGTATGTTATCGGCATGCTGTTCACCATTTTCTTCCAGCTCACCAAGGGCTATACCAACCTTGAAATTGATTTGTATCTCAGTGAGTTATTCTACATCGAACTGTTACCATGGATGTGGGTAACGGTACTGGCGTTCTTTATTCAGGTGCTGAGCCCTAACAAATACATGGGTATGTTAATTACTTCGGCTTATCTGATTTCAACGCTGGTTATGAATCAGCTTGGCGTAGAACACAATATGTGGACCTTTGGTAATGCCCCACGGGTATTGTATTCCGATCTCAATCGCTACGGTTGGTTTTTAACCGGCTTTAACTGGTACATGCTGTATTGGGGGGCACTAAGCCTGGCATTGTCTGTCATTGGTTATGGTTTGTGGCAGCGTGGTCCGGAGAGTAAGCTTAAAGATCGCTTAAAACTGCTTGGCTACCAGATGGGCAAAACCGGCAAAGGGCTGCTGGCCGCCAGTCTGATAGTGTTTATCGCCAGCGGTGGGTACATTCACTACAACACCAAGGTGCTCAACGAATTTACCGGCCGGGATGAAGGACTGGACCGTCAGGCTGAGTATGAACGTCAGTTTGTGCAATACGAAGAGGCTAACATTCCTATTGTCACCAAAGCCAATGCGCTGGTGGATATCTACCCGGAAGAGCGTCGGATAGAAGCCACTGCAGAGGTGGTGGTAGAGAACAAACGTGACACGCCAATTACCCGTGCACTGGTGTCTATTCCCCGCCACACACCGGAGTGGCATATTGACATTCCCGGTGCCAAAGTGGTGGAAATAATGGACGAGTTCAACTCAGCCTGGCTGGAGTTTGATGAGCCAATGATGCCGGGTGAAGAACTGGCCGGCAGTGTTTCCGTAGTACGCGACCATTCGGGCTTTAAGGACCGTGGGTTCGACCTGATGGTGGCAGAAAACGGCACCTTTATTAACAACTATGAGTTATTCCCGATATTTGGTTTTCGTGGCGACTTCGTAATCAGTGACCGCCATGAGCGTCGTAAGCGGGACCTTCCCGAACGGCCACGGGCGAATAAACTGGAAGATACCAGTAAGTATTCGCAAAGCTTCTTTGGTCCGGGGGTGAGTTTCATTGAATTTGAAACCACCATTTCAACGTCCGACGATCAAATCGCCATTGCCCCGGGTTACCTGCAAAATGAGTGGACCGAAAACGGCCGTCGTTATTTCCACTATAAAATGGATGCGCCGATGGTGGCGTTCTACTCCTTCTTGTCGGCCCGACATGAGGTCAAACGGGACGAACATAACGGCGTGAACATTGAGGTGTATTATGACCCCAAACATGCCTGGAACGTGGATTTAATGATTCAGAGTGTGAAAGATTCACTGGATTATTTCACCGCCGAGTTTGGCCCTTATCAGCACAAACAAATGCGCATTATTGAATTTCCGGGCTATCGCTCGTTTGCGCAGAGTTTTGCCAATACGGTGCCTTATTCAGAGGTGATTGGATTTACCGCTGACCTGCGTAACAGCGAAGACATTGATTACGTCTATTATGTTACTGCCCACGAAGTCGCTCACCAATGGTGGGGCCATCAACTGGGGGCCGCCGATGTACAGGGCAGTGCTATCCTGTCGGAAAGTCTGTCTCAGTACAGCGCTATCATGGTGCTGCAAAAGCGCTATGGTGAGAATATGATCCGTAAGTTTCTGACTTACGAACTGGATCGTTATTTACGCGGTCGCAGCAGTGAGCTGTTAGAAGAAATGCCCTTTATGCGCAGTGAAAACCAACAGTATATTCATTATCGCAAAGGGTCTGTTGTAATGATGTCGATTCTCGACCGACTCGGTGAGGAACGGCTGAATGCAGCGCTTGAACAGCTAATGACAGACTTCCGTTTTAACTCAGATCCCTATCCCACCACTCTGGATCTGCAGGCTGCGCTTAATGCTCAGGCCACGCCGGAAGAGCAGGCGTTTATTGCGGATATTTTCGAGCAAATCACGCTTTACGATCTGAAAGTGGATAACGCCGAAACGACTCCGCTGGAAGAAGGCTATGAGGTGACCATTACCATTAGCGGTGCAAAATATGCGGCTGACGGGCAGGGCATGGAAACCGAGCAGCCGCTGGAGGAATGGGTTGATGTGGGCGTATTTAACAGTGATCCGTCTATGTTGACGGACGACAGTCAGGTGCTTTACAAAGCCAGACATAAAATTGTCAGCGGTGAAAATACCATTACCGTAACCGTGGCTGAAAAGCCATTGTATGTAGGGGTAGACCCTTTCGTGAAACTGATTGACCGCGACAGCGGCGATAACGTCAAGCGGTTGTAATCGCAAACAGCCGGCTCAGCGTGAGCCGGTTGCCGATCTATTTTAGACCCGCCAGTGTTAGGCGGGTCTTTTTATATTCAGGCCAGTCAAATTCGCTTAAAAATGCCAGCGAGGCGGCCAGGCCACGTTTGAATAAGTCGAACTTTGCTTCTTTTGAAAGCGAAAAGTCCAGCCAGTGATGGTCGCCGGTATCTATGCTCTTTACCAGTTTTCGATAGTCCGGGTTTTTACGGATAAACTCCTCGTCGGCGTCATGTCGCATGGCGCCGATCAGCGAGCCCAGATAAGGCTTTATACTGTCGATGTCGCCTGCAACATATTCCTCGATGCCAAGCTTTGCGCCAAAGGTAGGCATTTTAGGCACCGAGTTTGAGGTGTGAAAAAGATTAATCGGGAAGTTGGAAATTAAGCCACCATCAACAAAAACGGCTGTCTCAGGCAGGGTTCTCTTTTGGTAGCCGAGGTGTTGCCAGGCGGCCGTCACCGACTCAGTTGTTGGTACCGCTAACTTAAACGGGTAAAAGAACAGCGGCACTGACATGGAAGCCCGGGCGAAGTCGGCCGGATTGGCACGGTTGAGGTCATCATAAAACAATCCGCCATCCCGCTCGGGTAACACTATTTTGCTGGTACTGGAAAGTTCGGCGGTAACCACTTTGAGTTCGACCCGCCAGTTATTTGAATCAAACGGACTTGTCTCTGGCGCTGTTATATTGCCTGGCAGTGGAACGGGATCAAAGTGCAAACCGGCTATTGGGGTGTTCATTTGTTGTTTTAAGGCTTGCCAGGAATCGGTTTGATTGTCTGCCAGTATGTCTTTAAGCCACCGGTGAAAGGTGGTGCCGGGATTGAGTCCAAGATGCTTGAGCAGCGGGCGCAGAATGGCCAGTGAAATAGAATACTTCCACAACCAGTTTTTGCCAGCCAGCCAGGCCTCTGTGGCCATGCGGCTCATCTTGCTGCCATCCTGAAAGCTGGCCATAGGCATATTGGCTACGGCTGCGATCATCTTTTCACTTTTGGCATCACTGGGTTTGCCCAGTGCCTGAACCAGCAGGGCGTTTATGGCGCCGGCAGAAGTGCCTGCGACCGAGCGAAAGCGCAATCCGGCGGCCTCCAGACCGTAGGTATAACCTACCAGTGACAGGCCAAGCACACCACCGCCTTCCATAACCAGATCAACATACTGGTGACCGGAGTCATCAACGATATCTGAAACGCGCTGTGATCGCAGTTGTTGGAGTTGCCTGACCAGCGATTTTACTTCGTTGTCTTCGGTAAAGTACTCAGGCTGAAGTTGGCTCATTGTCGGCATCCGTTGCAAAAACTGCCATCAGAGTAACGCTGCGTGATTAAAAAGTGAACAGAACTAGGGCGGTTTTTTTACGGCGAAATGCCGGATACCGCTACGCTTCTGGTTGATTTTTCGCTGCTGGCGCCTGATTTTCCAGTGCCTCCCTGGCTGCCCGCCATTCGGCAAGTTTTTCAAAATAAACATCCCACACACAAGGGCAACATGCCCCTCCGCCACAGCAATCACTGTTAAGGGGTTTTTCAGGTTCTGGTGGTAACTGGTTCATAAAGCCTCCCTGATAATAATTATGTAGGGAGCTCGGTGGGTAAGCAAATCATCCGCCGAAATGGTGATTATGAGCTGGTTATCAACGGGATCGCTAGTACCTATCGATACTTTGGGTGATTCGTTAACCTTCTGTTTTTACTGATTATGTTCATAATTTTTAGGGGGGTTGCAGCAATTTAACCGTTTGACTAATACGCAGCAAACGCAAAGCCTGTTAATTTAATGTTAACGATGGCGATTTGACAATTTATTTAGCATAAATTCTAAGGAGTGCGAATATGTCTGCCCTTATGCACAAGACGGCCTCAGTAAAGCTGCACGGCTGGCTAAGAGAAAAAGTACGCGACCCTAACATGTATTGCGCCCTGGCTGGCGTGGCAGCGCTGGCTGTTATCGAACTGGTGGTATTTGCCGGCTAAAAGCCGCCGGCAGTGCCATAAGCCTGCCACTGTTTACCAGTTAGTCAGGCGGTTATAGTCCAGATAGCCAAATGCCAACGGGTAGGTTTGCCGGTACCACTGGTGGATGGTATCGCTGACTTCCCAGAAGTCCTCTGCGGTGCGCCGCACGCCAAATGCTTCGTACAAGCGCTGAAGGTCTTGCTCATTTTGCAGCCCGGCAACCTGCTGACTGAAAGCCGATAGCTGCGCTGTACTCAAATGGAAAATAGCGTTGGGGTGTGAGGTAGCAAATCCGTAGGCCAGGCTGAGTGTATCTTGTTCCGGTAGCCGTCTGGCATCCTCGGCAATGATGTGAGAAATATTGGTATAGGCATTGTTGCTGAGCAAAGTATAAACATGCTGTTCGTCGCTGTTTTCCGCATCAACCAGTATGATGCTGCTCTGCGGGAGCAGCGAGGCAGGTATACCGCCGCTTTGGGCAATACGGTTTAATGCCGTTAACGCGTTACTGTCGGTGAAGCCGTTGCTGAGTTCGTGGCGTGGACTGAGTACGTCAGATAAGTGCGCTTTTACCCGCTGGTACAATTCATTGAGTGGTTCGTTGGTCTCAAACGTCATGGCTGTTTCACCGGTTAACTGATGGCCGTCGGCAACGTATTTTTCTACCGGACTGACGACGCCCTGATACCAGTTATCCCACACCGTTTTACGTGTTTTTGCGGGGAGTAATGCCAGAAAATTAAATTCCCCTTCCATCCGCAGGAAGTCCATGTAAATGCGACTGTTGAGCTGGTGGCCGACATTACCATAGACGTCGTAGCCCGCCACAAGCAGGTAATGAATACGTTCAAACAGAGGGTAGGTAATAATCCACGCAGTTTGTGGGCGCTCACCAACAAAACCCTTCACTACGGTGGCTGCATCGTAATGGCGTAAAATGGTCAGGCCGGCATTGTCGTTCTCACCGTCGCCCTGCCAGATAATATCCAGGTCCAGTGACACTTCGTTACGGGCATGTTCAGCAATATAGCGGCTGCGGGCTTCCAGGTACTCCCGCTCTTGCTTGGCGTACTTGATCCAGTTGGTAGGCATGGCATTAGACTGTGCTTCTGCCGGCATACTGATAGTGTTGCGTGCATCTTGCAAAAAGGCATCCTGATGTTCCAGGATGTCACTGGAAGGGTTTAAAAACATCACCCAGAAGTGGTCGTTAATGACATTCAGTGCAATTTGACCGCGGCATACCGGCCCTTTAATAAATTGCATAATAGTGTATTGGGCTTCGTCGATCATAAACCGGTAGCGCGACGACACCGGAATTTGTGCAAAGGCCACAAAGGGGTTCGAGGCCACCTCAGGCGCGTATTCTGGTAACTCAGAAACACGGTATTCTGGCTCAATAAACCACTTATTCCACTTCGCTAAACGGGCATCATCCAGCTTAATAGGCATATGCAACTTACTGACAATGGTATTTTTGACCGGCATAAAACGGTAGTAAACCCGTTGATTATTGCCCTTGTCCTGATCACCAAATGGCGAGCTGAAAGGGCGTCGGGTAGCCAGCGGCGTAAAGGGTTCGCCCGGTGGTGTCAGCGCCCGTTGTAACGAGTAAAAGCGGGTGTTGCCCTGGCTATCTTCAAAGTAAATGTGCGCAATAAACAAATGCTCGTAAAGATAGCGGCTGACTAACTGATGTTTGTCAGAGTCCTGATTAAGAAAGGCTTCCCAACGGGCAATCCCCTGCTGATCGGACGCCGGTACCGGCGCCGGTTCAGATGCCGGGGCGCCGGCCTGTAGCCAGGCCATGATTTGCTCATGTTCCTGCTGAGCAATTGCCGGTAATCCGTAAGGCATGCCCCACTGGGGATGATCTTTCTGGTAAGCCGGGAACTCATCAACCGTAGGGCACTGCATCTCACGGTTGATATCAAATTCAAAGTTATCGCCCAGCGGCTCATTAGTATTGGTGGGGTGAGACTGCTTAAGCGCCAGCATTGAGGCCAGCACGCTGTTGTTCAGTTGATTATTAAACTCACTGACTTCATCAAGTACCGGGTAGAAGTCTTTGCTGCGCCATTCGCCCGGGCTCTGAGCATCAATAAACAAGCGGCTGGGGTTATCAGCAAGCAGGCGATCACCATGATAAACCGGGGCTTTATTAGCGCCACGGGTAATTCCCTCATAGCTGCCGAGTTTTAACTGACAGGGGGCGTCATAGCAGGCGTGACAAACCACACAGCGTTTGTCCAGGACAGGCTGAACGTTCTGACTAAAGGCATTTTGAGGATCAATGGGCGGATTGTCGTAGGGCGATGTCACGCGCTCCTGTTCTATGATGGCTGGCGTGCAGCCAATCGTACAGGCTATCAAAAGCAGGCAGGTTATTTTTATTATCTTTGACATGCAAAGTATCTCACTACGTTTTATTACCGCACAAATGGTAACTGGTTTTAAGGCATTATACCCGCGCTACTTGCATTTGCAGGTTGAGCGGGAGTTGAGATGTGTTTATTTACACTTTTTCAGTTGATTTGTGGTTACGACCTCATTACGCTGCCGGCTCTGCCGGTTGCCCTATGCGCTTAACAGTCCGGGCAGTAAAATCAGGTTTTCGCCCTGTTCTTGTGTACGCTTTTAAGGATACGAAAATGAAAATGAACGTGTTTGGCAAGTCTTTAGTGGTCGGTTTAACTGCCACGATGCTGTTGCTCTCTGGTTGTGCCACTCAGCAATCTTCCCGCGTTATAGTGTCTCAGAAAGTTGAGTCCTATAACACCGCCTACAGCGGCGTAAAAAGCAGAGTGGTGGTGGGTAAATTTGTAAACCGTTCGAGTTTTCAAAACGGCATTTTTTCTAACGGAACCGACCGTCTTGGCTCCCAGGCAAAAACCATTCTGATTAGTCACCTTCAGCAAACCAACCGCTTCGCGGTATTGGATCGGGACAACATGCAAATGCTGTCTGAAGAAACCCACTATGCCGGTAAAGAACAAACGATTGCCGGGGGGCGTTATCTGATCACTGGAGATGTAACGGAGTTTGGCCGTAAAACCGAAGGTGACCGACAGTTATTTGGCCTGTTAGGCAAAGGTAAATCACAAATCGCTTACTCCCGCGTTACCCTTAATATTGTTGATACACAGTCCACCGAGGTCGTTTACTCGGTTAGCGGTGCCGGGGAATACAGCTTATCCGAGCGTGAAGTGGTGGGGTTTGGCAGTACAGCTGGTTACGACGCTACGCTTAATGGCAAAGTCCTTGAACTGTCTATTCGCGAAGCCATTAACAATCTGGTGAAAGGGATTGAAAGCGGCCAGTTCAAACCTCAGGAGTAGTTGCTAAATGATACGGGTATGGTTGATAGTTGTTGCCCTTATCGGACTGGCAGGGTGTCAGTCCTCATCGAAGCCAATGTATTATTATGGCGGTTATCAGACCACGGTTTATCACTATTTCAAAAATGATGAGACCACCATCGATGAGCAAATCAATGCGTTGGAAATTATCATTGAACAGGCGGCTAATGCCGGACGCCCGGTCGCGCCGGGGATACACGCTCATCTTGGCATGTTGTATTTTGAACAGGGTGATGGCGTTAATGGCGGGATTCACTTTGAAACCGAAAAGCAATTATTCCCAGAGTCCACCGGGTATATTGATTTTCTGCTGGCTAACCAAAAGGAAGTGAAGTGATGAGTCGGCTATTATTAATGGTTGTAACGGCTGTCACTTTACTCAGTGGTTGCCAGGCAACACGCCAGGCCAACTACGATTACACGGCTTTTCGTGCCGCTGCGCCAGCCTCTATACTGGTGATGCCACCGGTAAATCTTACCCCTGAGGTAATGGCGCCTTACGGCGTGATGGCGCAAATAGCGAAGCCCATCGCAGAGGCCGGTTATTACGTGTTTCCGGTGGCGGTGGTCAATCAAACCTTTATTGCCAACGGTATGACCGTTGCCGAAGACGCCCAGGCTATCGACTATCAAAAGTTGCATGAGATATTTGGTGCTGATGCCGGCCTGTATATCACCATCCGCGACTACGGCACTTCCTATGCGGTGCTGGCCAGTGACACTATCGTGTCGGCGCAAGCAAAGCTGGTGGATTTGCGTACCGGGCAGCTGTTGTGGCAGGGCGCTGCTAGTGCGTCCAGCGGTGAAGGTCGTGGCGCAAACAGTAACGGCTTACTGGGTATGCTGGTTGAAGCGGCGCTAACTCAGATCATCGAAACCGTGACCGACCGTGGCTTTGATGTAGCAGGGATCACGGCTGCCCGTTTATTGTCTACTCATGCTCATAACGGATTACTGCCAGGCCCGCGCGCTGTAAGAGAGCAAATGCCGGCGCAGGGCAACTAATCCAGTGCACAGAAATAGCTAAGCATAAATGCGCTAAATGGCGCATTTATGGCTTTATGTTTTGCAAACACATCACTAAATAAACAAATCTGCTGTTAAAAACGACTTACACTATCGTCATTGCCATCTTTGTCAGTGTAAAAACCGATTGTCTGTCGGTTTTTATTTTGCGACGATAACAGAAATTGTCTGAACCGGTACCACACTATGCAACTTGGTGAATTAGAAAAACAGGTTTTGAAGTATCTGTGGAAAAATGCGGAGGCGGATGTAAAACAAGTCCACCAAGCGATGAGTCAGAAACGGCAAAGCTCGCTGAATACCGTGCAAAGCGCAGTAGAGCGGTTATTTAGAAAAGGATTACTCACCCGCAGAAAGCTAGGACACGCCTTTTTATATCAGGCCAAGGTGGATAAAGAGGGCCTGATAAGTCAGCTTATCGAAACCGTTACTAATGACTTTGTTGAAAAGGGTGAAAGTAGTCTGCTGGCCGCATTCAGTTCAGTCTCCAGCCGTATGGACGAGAGTGAGTTAGATGCGCTGGAGCGGCTGATAGAACAGCAGCGAGCATTGCGGAAAAGCCAATAACAGCGGGGTAATCCCCAGTCAGATAGGTATGTGATGAAGAGAAACCTCAAAGTAATAGTAGTTAAAAAACCGATTGCTGGTCGGTTTTTTGTTGGGCTCGTCGCGTGCCTGTTAAGCCTGTCGGTATTCGCTGAAAAAACGCCAGCACCAATAACGCTATCAATGAGCGATGTTGTGAGCCTGACATTGAATAATCATCCGGCCCTGCAGGTGTTCGTTGAACAGAAGGCCGTGTTAGAAGGGCGCTTGAAACAGGCCGCCACAGCACAGCGTCCGCAAATCGGCCTGACGGTCGAAGATGCTCTGGGGACGGGCAATTACAGCGCGTTAAAAAGTACGCAGACCACGCTGACGTATTCATGGATACTGGAACATGAGCAGATTAAAAGTCGTGTTTACGCCATACAAAGTGAGTCAGGTAAGCTTTTGCTCGATCAGGAAATCAAAGCGCTGGATTTGTCGGCAGTAGCGGCTCGGCAGTTTATCGAGGTTCTGGTCAAAATGGAGCGGCTAACCTTAAATAAGCTGGCCGTAAAACAAGCAAAGGAGGTCATTAAGGCAATTGATGAGCGCCTTGCTGCAGGGAAAAGCTCGGTGATTGAACGAAAACTGGCCGAAGCCGAATTACTTAGGCGGGAGCTCGCTGTCGAGGATTCAGAGCACGATATCAAGGCGTCTAAGTACCAGCTAAGCGCGCTTTGGGGGCAGCCCGATACCGACTTTACCTTAACCGGTAATTTACTCGATTTACCCCCGATACCGGCCACCCGGGACTATGTTAAAAGACTAACTGAAAATCCCGGTGTACAGCGGTTCGCATCTGCTCAGCGCATTGCACAGTCACAAATAGAAAAAGCCAGAATTGAGGCACACCCTCAATGGCAGTTCTCTGCCGGGCTAAGACGCTATGAAGCCTCCGATGATTTTGGTTTTGTCGCCGAAGTTTCGATTCCCTGGGGGAGCAAGGATTATAACGCAGGTACCGTGGCAGCTTTACAAGCTAAACAGGCTGTACTCGACAGTCAGCAAACCGCTCTGCTGCAGCAACTCGATGCGCAACTCTACGTTTTATTGCACGAGATGAAGCATTCTTATCACGTTATTCAAACCGTCGACAATCACATTGTGCCGACTCTTGAGTCTGCGTTACAAGAAGCCAGACAGGCTTTTGAAAAAGGTCAGTTAAGTTACAGCCAGTGGAGTGAATTGCGTCGCGAGTTGCTAGGCGCACAATCACAGCTGCTCGACGCTTACCTTAGCTTGCACCTGCAACACATCGAAATTCAGCGCCTTACCGGCACTTCGCTTTCGCAATGAGACAGATTATGAAGTATTACAAACTATTATCCTCTTTAAGCCTGGCAGTTGTTCTGTGCTATGCAATGCCAGTATTCAGTGTGTTGGCGTCCTCGGCGCCAGCAGAAACCGCTCAGGAAGAACCAGAGAAAGGCCCACACCGGGGCAGAATGTTGCGGGACGGTAACTTTGCCGTTGAGTTGGCCATTTTTGAAACCGGCGTACCGCCTGAATTCAGAATTTGGGTGAGCGAGGGAGGGCAGACTGTTAAGCCACAACAGGTCAGTCTCAATGTTAAGCTTACCCGGCTGGGAGATGTGGTTGATGATATTAACTTTAATCCCCAGGGCGATTTTTTACGCGGCGATATGGTGATTTATGAACCTCACTCATTTTATGTAACGGTCACCGCGCAACATAATGGTAAATCCTATCGATGGGAATATGAAAACTATGAAGGTCGGACAATCATCGAGCAAGCCGTAGCTGATGCGATGGAAATCAAAACAGAAATCGCCGGTCCTGCTACGTTGCATCAGTCTATCCCGGCTTATGGCGCTATTGCATTACCACCGGGTTCGCAGACCCATATCAGTGCCCGTTTTGATGGTGAAATTCAGCGCGTGCATGTGGCATTTGGCGATACGGTAACCAGAGGCCAAACATTGTTCACGGTCGAAAGTAATGAAAGCCTCAAGCCATACACCATTAAATCGCCTGTTGCTGGAATAGTGACGGCCAGACCAGCCAGTGCTGGTGAGCAAACTCAAGGGCGCACACTGTTAACTCTGACAGACACCAGACAATATATCGCTCGCCTGGCAGTCTATCCCGCCGATTACCACAAAGTGACAACCGGCAGTCTGGTGACTCTTGATATTGAAGGGGGGGATACGGCCGTAACAGGAACAGTCAGCTTTATCGAACCCGAGGTGCGGGATGATCAGGCCCGCATTTTGTGGGTGAAAGTGCCGAACACCGGAAATTCTCTTACCGCAGGCAGTTTTGTTAAAGCACATATTAACGTGGCTATTGTTGATGTACCGCTGGCGGTTAAGAAAGTTGGCCTGCAGGGCTTCAGGGATTTTACCGTGGTGTATGCCAAAGTGGGTGAACAGTACGAAGTGCGCATGCTGGAGCTTGGCCGTGAAGGTGGTGAATGGATTGAAGTGCTGGGCGGACTGGCGCCGGGTACCGAATACGTTACCGAAAATAGTTTTATTCTCAAAGCCGACATCGAAAAGTCCGGCGCATCACACGATCACTAGGAGCCGATGCATGCTGGAGTCGATACTAAGCTTTTCCATAAAGCGCAAGTTTCTCGTACTTGCCCTGGTGTTAATGGTTGCCGGGCTTGGCGTGTGGAATTTCACCAAACTGCCCATTGATGCGGTACCGGATATCACCAATGTACAGGTTATGATAAATACCGAAGCGCCGGGGTATACGCCGCTGGAAGCGGAACAAAGGGTTACCTTTCCGCTCGAGACAGCACTTGCCGGGCTTCCCGGGCTGACCTACACCCGCTCGGTTTCTCGCTACGGTTTATCTCAGGTGGTGGCGATTTTTGATGATGATACCGACGTTTACTTTGCCCGCCAGCTGGTTAATGAACGGTTATCAGCGTCTCGCTCTGAATTACCCGGCGATTTGGAACCTGAGCTAGGCCCCATCGCGACTGGTCTCGGTGAAATCTTTATGTTCACTGTGGATGCCGCACCCGGGGCCACCAATAAAGATGGTTCGCCGGTAACGCCCATGGATTTACGAACCGTGCACGACTGGACCATCCGCCCGCAGCTGATGCGCGTGCCGGGCGTGGTCGAGGTGAATCCTATCGGCGGATATGAGCGTGAAATACTGGTCGCGTTTAACCCTGAAAAATTACTGACCTATAACCTGACCCAAGCGGATGTGGTTGAGGCTATTGGCGCCAACAATCAGAATCAGGGGGCGGGTTTTATTGAACAAAATGGTGCACAGTGGCTGCTAAGAGTACCAGGTCAGGCAGAGAGTATGGCAGACATTGGCATGATCCCACTGACTGAAACTAACGGCTCAGCAGTATACGTGAAAGACGTGGCTGACATTCAGAATGGACAGGGACTGCGTACGGGGGCCGCGACTCAAAATGGCCGGGAAGTGGTTATGAGCACAGTGTTTATGCTGATTGGCGAAAACAGCCGGACTGTCGCCAATGCCGTTGCCAACAAGCTTAAAGAGATTAACCAATCATTGCCCGAGGGCATTGAAGCAACAGCCGTTTACGACAGAACCCGGCTGGTTGATAAAACCCTGCAGACAGTTGAAACCAACCTGGCCGAAGGTGCGCTGTTAGTTATCGTGGTGCTTTTCTTATTGTTGGGGAATTTTCGTGCAGCGTTTCTCACCGCCCTGGTTATTCCTTTTGCCATGTTAATGACAATCACCGGTATGGTACAAACCCGGGTCAGCGCAAACCTAATGAGTCTTGGAGCACTGGATTTTGGCTTGTTGGTGGATGGTGCGATTATCATTGTGGAAAACTGTCTGCGCCGTCTGAGCCAGCAGGGGAAAAAGCCTATCCGGTTAACGGAACGACTGAGCGTGGTGTTCGAAGCAACTCGCGAAGTGATTCGGCCTGCCTTGTTCGGGGTTTTTATTATTACCGCGGTGTACCTGCCCATATTTGCTCTGGAAGGGGTGGAAGGGAAAATGTTCCATCCGATGGCGATTACTGTTGTTATTGCTCTGCTGTGCGCAATGCTGCTATCGATAACTTTTGTGCCTGCCACCATCGCGTTACTGTTTACTAAACCGGTTAAAGAGAAGCACAGTCCGATTATTAAGGGTGCTGAGCTTATTTACCGACCGGCGCTTAAATGGGTGTTGAAAGGTCGGATTGTAGTGGTTGCTTTGGCCACGGCGCTGGTGGTGGTGTTTGCATACCAGGCCACACGGTTAGGCAGTGAGTTTGCCCCAAATCTTGATGAGGGTGATATTGCCATGCATGCCTTGCGCATTCCCGGCACGTCTTTGAGTCAGGCCGTTGCCCTGCAAAAAATCCTCGAACAAAAAATCAGTGAGATGCCTGAAGTCGAGCGGGTGTTTGCTAAAATCGGCACCGCTGATGTGGCCACCGATGCGGTGCCTCCGAGTGTGGCAGATAACTTTATTATTTTGAAACCACGGGCGCAGTGGCCTGATCCAAACAAGTCGAAAGAACAGGTAGTGAATGAACTGGCAGCCATTGTGGCGCCGATCCCCGGTAACCGGTATGAGTTTCTGCAGCCGATACAGATGCGCTTTAACGAATTACTCGCCGGTGTGCGTGCTGAACTGGCCATTAAAGTGTTTGGTGATGATTTTGATACCCTAACCGGATTAGGGGCCGAAATCGAAGGGGCTATCAATGGCGTAGCGGGGATTGCGGATGTTCAGGTTGAGCAAACTACCGGCCTGCCCATGTTGAATATCGTGCCTAAGACCGCCAGGCTGGTACAGTTTGGTATCAGCAAGGCCCAGCTGCAAAGCCAGTTAGCCACGGCGATGGGCGGCACGGTTGCTGGCAAATTTTACCAGGGGGACATTCGCTCCGAGATTGTGGTCAGGCTTCCTGAAACACGTCGTTCAGACGTAAATGCATTGGCCTATTTACCCATTCATTTACCCGACGGGCATGTCATGCCGTTACAAGAATTAGCCGATCTGGAACTGGTCTCCGGGGCTAACCAGATCAATCGCGAAAATGGTAAACGGCGGGTGGTGGTCACCGCAAATGTTCGCGGTCGTGATCTGGGCAGTTTTGTGGCGGATGTCCAACAGGCTGTGGCTGACAAGGTTGCAATTCCTGCCGGATACTGGGTGGAGTACGGTGGTACCTACCAGAAATTACAATCGGCCTCTGCCCGTTTAAGCATCGTGGTACCGGTCACTTTGATACTGATTATCGGGTTACTTATTCTGGCATTGAGCTCGGTAAAAGATGCCATGATCATTTTCACGGGTGTCCCGCTGGCCTTAACCGGTGGCGTCGCTGCGCTAATGCTGAGGGATATACCGTTTTCAATTTCTGCTGCTGTGGGTTTTATTGCACTGTCCGGGATCGCCATATTAAATGGATTGGTAATGGTGTCGTTTATTCGTGAATTGCGCCGTGGTGGGCATACGCTTGAACAAGCGATATTTGAAGGTGCATTCACGCGTTTACGACCGGTACTGACCACAGCGTTGGTAGCTTCTCTAGGGTTTATTCCCATGGCATTAAATAGCGGTATTGGCTCTGAAGTACAGCGTCCGCTGGCAACAGTAGTGATTGGCGGCATCATTTCTTCAACCTTGCTTACGCTGTTTGTGATCCCGGGCTTATATCGCATGCTACATCGTGATAAGCCTGTAAGTACTGGCACTGAGCATGTGATTAAGTAATTGATGAAGGTCGTTAACCTGTCCACTTCACAGTAGGAAATGGCAGGGCTAAATGGCTAACAGCATTTTATGCTTCAAACCAGGTGCATAAAAGCCATTCACTTTGCCGTGGTTATGCAAGACTAGATATGAACTTAAAGGAAACGTTTGATGGTGTTAGGGGAATTAGAGAAAAAAGTACTGAATTATTTATGGCAACGGTCGCCAGCCGATGTCAAAACAGTATTTGCTGCCCTCACCCGTCATGAAGGTGGCAACCTCAATACCATCCAGACCACGTTGGATCGTCTCTATAAAAAACAATTACTCGATCGAACCAAGCAGGGACATGCCTATTTTTATTCGCCACGGGTAGAGCGGGAAGGATTAATCGCGAGGCTTATTGATAGTGTTACGCGAGATTTTACCGCCAATGATGAGAATGTGTTTATTAACGCATTCCAATCTTATTCAGGACAATTTGAAGCACAGGAGCTTGATGCTCTGGAGTCAATGATTCAGGCGCAGCGTGAACGGCTGCGACTGAATAAGGAGCGCTGAAATGTTTGATACAGCCATTTTCCTCAATGTACTGAGCCTGGCGGTGGTGAGTGCCTGGTTTGCACTCTTACTGCAACTTTTAGTCAGTGGTTTTTTAGTGCGCAAGGTTTCGCTACTTCCTGCCGGTTGGCAAAAAGCATTGTTAACCTCCTGGGTGTTATTACCTGTGCTCGTAGGGGCGCTTTGCAGTGGGGCATTTATGCTTTATGCCTTTACTGACGTAATGTGGCCACCGCTGGAGATGTTTATTCACTGGCATCACCTGTTTGAATTTGAGTGGTTGTCCTGGCATGGCAGTTTACTGGTGATTTGGGCTGTTGCGACAGTCTGGATTTTGCTTCGCCACATTCGCTTATTGAATCAGCATAAGCAGAGTTTGCAAAGTGTTAGCCTGATGGCTGACGCCAATGCTGCTCAACTTAATGGTAATAATTATATTTTGCTTGAGACTTCCATTCCGCTGGCATTTACTGCGGGCATGTTGCGACCAATGGTTTACCTGTCTACTGGTCTGACAGAGCGTGTTACACGCGATGAGCTTGCTTGCATTCTTGCACATGAAGCCGGGCATAAACGCTATTTTGATCCGTTACAGAAGTGGTTGTTTAGCATTGTTAGCGCTTATTATCCGCGGGCCATACGGCGGCAATTACGACAAGCTTTTGAGCTCGCGACAGAGCTGCGGGCAGATAGTCAGGCCGCAGAGAAAGTTGGCGCTCTGACTGTAGCTTCTGCGTTGGTTGCTTACCGGAAATCCGCGCAAAATTGCCCAGTTCCCTTCGCTTTTTCATTTGGCGAAGACTTTGTTAGTCAACGTGTTCATGCGTTGCTGGAGCCGGCAAAATTTCATTTTCAGATCCCGGTAATCATTAGCCTGCTGGCCGCCGCAGTGCTGTTTACCAATTTACTGTCTATAGACAGTATTCATCATTATATCGAACTGATCTTACCTTTTTAGCGATGCAAGAAGCGCAACGCCGATTGGAGCGCTTTAAAAACCGACTGGCAATAGGTTTTAGGCTGTAGCAATAAATTCATAGAAATTGTCACAGCGTTAAATGTTTTTTAAGTGAAAAAATTCGGTGCTTTGTGTCAGTAATAAAACGGCAAAGAGTCGTTTCTGCTCACTACCTTTCAGTATTATTTTTATAACAGGAGATTCCTATGCGTAAACATTACTTGTTGCTGATAGCAGCACTCTTAGCTTCCCCGTTGGTATCAACTCAGGCCTTGGCTCACGGCAATACGGAGCCTCAGTATGGCGGCGTTGTAAAGATCGTTGGTGAGTATTCATTTGAGATGAAGCAGGACGGTGATCAAGTATCAGTTTGGGTGTTTTATGACGGCGAACCACTCAATGCAGCAGAATTGGGCTTGCGTCTGAAAGTCAAAGGCGAGGATCGCAAAGAAATGATTGAAACAGCCGCTGCAGAAGGCAATCGTTTTAGTGCGCCGGTAAATTTATCGGGGGCTAGTCAGGTACTTGCCATGTTAACCCTGCAGGATGGCGTTTCAAAAATCGTTGGTAAATACAAGCTGTAGGCCATGACGATGCGATTGATTACTCAACTCTTGCTGGCGATGACATTACTTTTAGTGATGCCGCTGGCGAGTGCTCATGGCGTAGCTGAGGGAGACAGGGCATTTTTAGAGTCCAGCTCAGGACTGCATATTATTCCTTATATCTATCTCGGCGCGAAACACATGGTGACCGGCTATGATCACTTATTGTTTTTGCTCGGCGTCATCTTCTTCCTCTACAGACTCAAAGATGTGGGAATTTACGTCACCTTGTTCGCTTTGGGTCATAGCGTGACATTGTTGTTCGGCGTGCTGTCAGGCATTCATATCAACGCGTATATCATCGATGCCATTATTGGTTTATCAGTGGCTTACAAGGCCCTTGATAACATTGGTTTCTTTCCGCGTTTTTGTGGATTTTCCATTAATACCAAGGCTGCAGTACTGGTGTTCGGGCTGTTCCATGGCTTTGGTCTGGCGACCAAATTGCAGGACTTCACTCTGTCGGCTGATGGCCTGGTAGGCAACATAATCTCATTTAACATTGGCGTGGAAATGGGCCAGATGATTGCTCTTTTTGGCATGTTAATGTTCATTATCCTGCTACGTAAAAGCCAGCATTTTATGCGCTATGCCTTTGCGGCCAATATGGCACTGGTTACCGCCGGTGTCACACTGACAATCTTTCAACTTTCCGGATATATGTGGGGCACGGTATGACAACTCAACAACAGCATGTCGATGTATCAAATCAACAAGTTATTAAGGGGCTGGTTATCGCAACGGCGCTGGCGGTAGTTCTATCTGTCACCGTTGTGTTGCCTGCCGAATACAATAAAGACTTCACCGGCATTGGTGGTTTGCTGGGGTTAACCAGTCTGAACAGTGCTCCGGCAGGTGAAGATATGGAAATCAAGTCAGATGCTGCGTTTATTCTGGCTGGCAGTGAGGGAGAATTTGCCAGCAAAACGATCACCATTGAAATCCCTGAATATGAAGGGGTGGAAGTGAAGGCGTTAATGCAGAAAGACAACGGGGTTAGCTTCAGTTGGCGAACAGACGGGTTAGCCGTGTACATGGATATGCACGGTGAAAAGCTCGATAACCCTAACGAGTTTGAAAGTTATAAAAAAGCAACAGCAATAGCCGCTGATAACGGCATTTTCAAAGCACCATTTGAGGGCACACACGGCTGGTACTGGCAGAACATGTCAGACTCTCCGGTTACCGTTACGGTGACCGTGGCCGGTTTTTACCAATCACTTAAAACAAAGAATTAAACAGAGGAAACAACAATGTTGAAGAAAATTTGTGTTATTGCACTGACTGCTTTAATTACGGCGCAAGCCAGTGCGCACGGTATCTGGTTTGCCGAACGCTCTAAGCAACTGGCGATGATTTATGGCGTCGGCGCCGACGATCTGGATGCGGTTTTACGGTTGCCCAAAGTTGGCTCCGTCACGGGCTTTGATGAAGACTGGGATACCGTGGATGTAGAGTTAACCCCTTCCGGCCCATTATTATTGGTAACCAGCGATGATTACCCCGTTGCAGTGTCAGCTGTGCTAAATAATGGTATCTGGTCAAATACCGGGGAAGGTCACTGGATAGGCAAAGGCCGTGATGAAGTACCTGACGCTATTTTAAGCGAAGAAACAATTAAATACGCTGTACACTTACGAGGTCCATTGCGTGAAATTCCGCACATCAATACCCAGGTATTACAGATTGTGCCGGTTGGTGACAAATTTCCTTTGATGATGGGTGAACAACAAACCTACCAGGTGTTATTTAAAGGAGAGCCGGTTCAGGGCGCACTGGTTAAACGTGATTTTGTTAATGATCCGGATGCCGAACCTGTAGTGTCTGATAAAGACGGTAAAGTCACATTCGAAATCCGCAACCAGGGTTTAAATGTCGTGGTTGCAACCTATGATGCGCCTACTGACCGTCCTAAAATCATCGATAAATACGAATTGCTGGCGACTTTGTCGTTCGTATTACCACACGCGCCAGAATAAGACCAAACAATAAAAATAGAGGGCAAACCAATCGGGTTAGCCCTGTTCTTTGAGTGAAGGTGAGAACAATGAGTGAAGTAGGACAAACACCCGCAGCGGTGATAAAAAAAAGGGTGGCATCCATCGATATCCTGCGTGGATTAGTGATGCTGTTTATGTTGGTTGATCATGTTCGGGAACGATTCTTCTTCCATCAAAATGTGAGCGATCCGATGGATCTGGAGACTACCAGCCCGGAACTATTTTTTACCCGAACCACCGCACATTTCTGTGCGCCGGTGTTTGTGTTTCTAACCGGTCTTTCCGCCTGGCTTTACTCACATCCCTTCAACAAAGCACCTCGTTCAGCAACACCGTTCCTATTTAAACGTGGGCTGTTTATCATCTTTGTTGAGATCGCCATAATTAACTGGTTATGGATGGGCAACTACGACACCCTGTGGTTGCAGGTTATGTGGGCAATTGGTGTGAGCATGGTTGCTTTATCCGTATTGTGTAAATTGCCTTATAAAGCAATATTTGCATTAGGTTTGCTGATTGTTTGTGCCCATAACTTATTAAGCCCTATTAGTTTTAATCCTGATGAAACCGGCTATACCATCTGGGCTATTTTGCATGATCGTGGGATTATATTTACCTCAGAGAGTTTTCGCATTAAAGCCTCCTATCCGGTATTACCCTGGATTGGCGTGATCTTACTTGGTTACTGCATGGGGCCGCTGTATTCCCGCGCTGTTGAAGGGGCAAAGCGCCAGTCAACCCTGCTTAAACTGGGATTGGGGCTGTGGGCTCTGTTGCTGGTATTACGCGGCTTTAATATCTACGGTGAAGTGCTGCCATGGGAAGCGCAGCAGGATGCCATTCATACGGTAATGTCCTTCATTAACTACACCAAGTATCCGCCATCACTGGACTATGTGCTATTTACCCTGGGCGCTGCGTTCCTGGTGCTGGCCGGTCTGGAAAATGTCAATAATCGCCTTACTAAAGCAGTGGAAACCTTTGGCTCCGCACCCATGTTCTATTACATCGTGCATTTATTCGTGCTACTGGTCAGCTACCGAATTGTGCTGGCGGTAGTAGGGCCAAACTACGGCGACTTGTTTGCTTTTGATTACGTTTGGCAAATCTGGTTGGTTGCCATCATTCTGGCGGTTGCCCTCTACTTGCCGACTAAGGCCTTCGCTAAATTCAAACACAACAGCAGTAACCCGCTGGTCAAATATTTTTAAGGAGCACAGTATGTTAAATGGTTCAAACTGGATTAAACCCCTGGTTCTTGCTTTGGGATTGTTCAGTAGTACTGCCATTGCGCATGTGCATTTAGCGCAGACTGTCCCGCCAAGAGAAAGTGAAGTTTCAATGGCGCCTGATAAGCTGTCACTAACCTTTTCAGCAGAGGTACGTTTGATTAAGTTAGTGCTGATAAATAGCCAGGGCACTGCGATTGACTTTGGTTTTAAACCCGTCGTTAAGGCCGCTAAAACCGTGAGTTTTCCTGTGCCTGCACTGCCCGCCGATGAGTACGACGTTGAATGGACAGTAATGGGTAATGACGGTCACAAAATGGAAGACTCGTATTCTTTCACCATTTTGTCTGGCCATAGTCATCATGCTGACCATTAGCTTTATCAACGAGCCAGCCTGATGGGCTGGCTCGCACTTCTCTCCCTGGCCAAGGTAGCTTACTACCTTGGCGTTGTCAGTTTTATCGGCATGAATGCCATGCGCCTGTTGTTGCGTCATGGCCGTAGCAATGATCTTACCGTGCATGCTGATTGGCATAAACCTCTCTTACGTGCGCAGTGGGCGGGTTTGTTCATAAGCCTGGTGGGGGCTGCTGCGGTAGTGCCGCTCTCAGCTGGTATGCTGCTGGACGATGGGGTCAGCGGCATCATCGATAGCCTGATGCTGCAAATCAGCTGGCAATCGAGCATCGGTACACAAACACAATTCCGACTGTTGGCTATCATAATGGCAATGCTGTGTACTGCTTGGGGAAATAAGCTTTATAACGGCTCGAATACATCATTAGCGTGGGTATGTAGCTGGCTTTTGACCAGTGCATTGTTTGCGGCGTCATTTACCTTCAGCGGGCACACAGCCGAAGCAAACTGGCTTGCCAAATTGCTGGTGGCGTTACATGTGTTAATGGCTGCATGGTGGCTGGGTAGTTTGTACCCGCTTATTCGCCTGTGCCGGCTCGAGGATGTTGAGTTGCTGCGAACGCAGCTTCACGCTTATGGTAATCAGGCCGCTGTATGGGTCGGGTTGTTGTTAGTTAGCGGTGCTGGTTTGTTTGCGTTACTGCTGCTAAACGTTCGCACAGAGGCTAATAATGACTATTTGTTCGTGATGGGCTGTAAATTAGTGCTGGTTGCAGTGATGTTAGGTTTTGCGGCGTATCATAAGTGCTATCTGGTGGCTAACCTGACACTCAGCGAAGACCGTTACAAAGTTAGAAAGTCTATCGTTGGCGAGGCGTTTATCGGTACGCTGGTGATAGTAATAACTGCAATATTAACCAGTAGTTTTGGCATCGCGCACTAACCTTTTCTGATAAAGAAACGGCCAGTAATGACTGGCCGTTTTTGTGTATGCGTTTTGTGTGGCAGGTTTGCGGAAGGGGAGCAATGGCAACTTAATAGAGGTTGCCTTCGCACACGTAAGTGATTTGCAGAAAATCGTCCAGTCCGTAATGCGAGCCTTCACGGCCATAGCCTGAGGCCTTAACGCCCCCAAATGGCGCAACTTCACTGGCCACCGCACCTTCATTTATACCAATCACGCCAGCCTGAAGCTGTGCCTTAACGCGATGGATACGGCGATGGTCCTGGGTATAAAAATACGCCGCCAGACCATATTCGGTATTATTCGCTTCTTCGATGGCTTCCTCTTCGCTGCTAAAGCGGAACAGTGGTAACACCGGGCCGAAGGTTTCTTCACTGAACAGTGCCATTTTGTTATGCGCTTCGGCAATGACCGCAGGCTCAAAGTACAATCCGTCCCGGGGTTCCGCGCTGCCACACAGCAAAATACCGCCCTGTTGCTCGGCATCCCTTACATGACCGCTAATTTTATCGATGGCTTTCTGATTGACCATCGGACCAATCTGCGTGTCGTCGTCAAAGGGGTCGCCAACGTTCATTGCTGAAACTTTGTCGACTAAGCGGCTGGCAAACTCATCGTAAATAGCATTGGCCACATAAATACGGTTAGGGCAGACACAGGTTTGACCGCCGTTACGTAACTTTGCGGCCAGCAGTCCGCTGATGGCTGCGTCAATATCGGCGTCTTCAAACACAATAAAGGGGGCATTACCCCCGAGTTCTAATGAGAGCTTTTTCAGCGAGCTTGCCGAGCGTTCTGCCAGGTAACGACCTACCTGTGTCGAACCGGTAAAGCTTAATTTTTTGACGTGTACGTCTTTAAGCCAGGCATCCACGGCGATAGCGGTTTGTTCCCGTGAGGCGGCGACTACATTAATTACGCCTGGCGGGAAACCGGCCAGTTCGGCCAGTTTAGCCATAGCCAGTGCGGTTAATGGCGTATCTTCGGCAGGCTTAACCACCACGGTACAGCCAGCGGCCAGTGCCGGCGCTATTTTTCGAGCCAGCATGGCAAACGGGAAGTTCCAGGGGGTAATCACGGCGACCACGCCGACCGGGCGTTTTTCGACCGTTTGCAGGCGCCCGGGTACGCTATTTGGCAGGATGTCACCGCGTAGTTGCATGGCCAGCTGAGCAAACCATTTTACGTAAGATGCACCGTAGCCCACCTCGGCTTTGGCCTCAGCTAAGGGTTTACCTTGCTCAGACGTCATAATACAGGCGATATCGTCGGTATGTTGCTGGATAAGCTGATACCATTTCTCGAGCAGGGTGGCCCGTTCTCGATGTGTGGTTAGCTGCCAGCTGGTAAAGGCTTTTTTTGCAGAACGAGCGGCATTTGCCGCATCTATGGCGTCGCTGTTAGCAACGCCGGCGATACTGGTGCCGGTAGCAGGATTCACCACTTCATAGGTTTGCTGCGAAACGGCTTTCTGCCACTTACCATTGATGAAATTTTTAGTATTCAGCAACGCCGGTTCAGTTAGCCGCGAGGCTAGCTCAAATTGATTCGTTTTACTCATTACAGATTCGCCAGGATTGCTTCGCCCATGGCCTGAGTGCTGGCCTCGCCACCTAAATCCGGGGTCAGCGTGGCACCTTTGAGGGCCTTCTCTATGGCGGTAACGATTGCATCGTGTGCTTTGGCACCTGCACCACTATCCTGGGTCAGAAAGCTCAGCATTAAGGCGCCTGACCAGATCATGCCAATCGGGTTAGCGATGTTCTTACCGTAGATGTCCGGCGCAGAGCCATGGACGGGTTCGAATAAAGAGGGAAATTTACGCTCCGGATTCAGGTTGGCTGAAGGTGCCAGACCGATGGTGCCGGTGCACGCCGGACCCAGGTCAGACAGTATGTCGCCAAACAGATTAGAGGCCACCACCACATCGAAGCGTTCGGGGGTCATGACAAAACGGGCTGAAAGAATATCTATGTGCTGCTTGGTCCAGCTGATTTCCGGATAATCTGCAGAGACTGCATCAGCCCGTGAGTCCCACCATGGCATGCTAATAGCCATGCCATTGCTTTTGGTGGCCACCGTTACGTTTTTTGCTTCACGGCGCATGGCGGTTTCGAAGGCGTATTTTAATACCCGGTCGGTACCATGACGGCTGAATACCGATTGTTGCAATACCACTTCGCGATCGGTGCCTTCATACATGATGCCGCCAATGGAAGAATATTCACCTTCGGTGTTCTCCCGTACCACGATAAAGTCGATCTCGTCGGCCTTTGGTGTTGAAAGCGCACATTTAACGCCCTCAAAAGTGCGGACCGGGCGCATGTTGATGTACTGGTCAAACTCACGACGGAAAGTAAGAATAGAGCCCCACAATGAGATGTGATCCGGTACCGTATCAGGCCAGCCAACGGCACCAAAGTAGATTGCGTCCATATCACCCACGATGTCTTTCCAGTTTTCCGGCATCATACGGTTATGTTCGAGGTAGTAGTCGCAACCGCCCCAGTCAAAATGATGGAAGTTGAGGCTTAAACCAAACTTTTCAGCCGCTGCCTGAACAATTTTCAGGCCCTCAGGCATGACTTCTTTACCAATGCCGTCACCGGCAATCACGGCGATGTTATAAGTGGTCATTAGCCTTTCATCTCCTGTTTTACAATGTTGAGTTGCAGTACTTCATCGAGGGTGAGTTGTAAGCGTTCAAACAACGCGTCGAAGTCTGATTCGGTGAAGCACAGTGCCGGCGCAAAGCCGAGGATATTGTCGCCAAACGCACGGAAGATAAGTTTGTGTTTCCAGGCGATATCAGCAATGGTTTCATTCAGTTTCAGTGCCGGGTCAAACTGGCGTTTAGTCGCCTTATCGGCAACCAGTTCGATGGCGCCTAACAAGCCAATGCTGCGCGCGTCGCCAACCAAAGGATGAGCCATGCAGGCCTGCAACTTAGCTTCAAAATAAGGCGCTACTGACTGTGCATGAGCCAGCATGCTTTCTTCGTAAATTTTAATCACTTCCAGAGCTACGGCGGCACTGACCGGGTGCGCGGAATAGGTTTGTCCATGACCCACCACAGCCGCTTTGTTAGGGCCATCTGCAATGCCATTAAATATTTCGTCTGACATCAGCACGGCGCCCATGGGGGCATAACCGGAGGTCAGGCCTTTGGCAATGGTCATTAAATCAGGCTCAACCCCTTCATGCTCGCAGGCAAACATTTTGCCGGTACGGCCAAAGCCGGTAATTACCTCATCCACCAGAAACAGAATGCCTAACCGTTTACAGGTATCGGCAATGGCTTTCAGCCAGCCTTTAGGGGGGACTACTACACCACCGGAGCCTACCACGGGTTCGCAGAAGAACGCTGCTACATTATCGGCGCCAATCTCAGCAACCTTGTCTTCCAGTTCCTTAACCGATGCGGCAATAAGCTCTTCGCCGGTAGCGAATTCGCTGCGATACAGATACGGGCAACTTATCTTATGCTGTTGTGGAGTAGGGACGTCGAAATTGGCATGAAAAGCCGGTAATCCGGTAATCCCTGCGCCGGTAGACGAAGATCCATGGTAGCCACGCTGTAACGAAATGATATGCTTTTTAGCTGGTTTACCAATGGCGTTAAAATAATGGGTAATGTAACGAATGGCGGCATCTACGGCGTCAGAACCGCCCAGCGAAAAATACACGTGCTGGAGTGACGCCGGTGTCATTGAAACCAGTTTTTCTGCTAATACAATGGCGGGTTCACTGCCAAAGCCAAAGTAGCCGGTAGCATAAGGCAGGGTGGTCATCTGCTTGATAGCCGCATCCACTACGCGTTGCTGGCCATAGCCAATATTGACACACCATAGCCCGGCAAAGGCATCCAGATAAGTATTGCCATCGGCGGCGGTTAGCCAGGCTCCATTACCGGATGTCAGTATCTTCACGCCTTTTTCCTGATGATCGCGAAAATTGGATACCGGATGGACGAGATATTTACTGTCCAAATCTGTCAAAGCTGGCGTTTGCATGATTAATTTCCATTTTTATTGTATTGCAGAGTAGAGGGCTGCAAGGCAACGTCGAACACTCTTTTATACTTGATAACAAGGGATACGCCTGACACATCGCAGGTGTATCGGTTATATCAGTCATGTTAACGGGCATTGGTGGTTAAAAACTGTCGATAGCGGTA
>OJDQ01000112.1_pt1 | contig 42747 bp, 35 predicted proteins | sample 1592851 | NCBI WGS metagenome assembly OJDQ01 (sample SAMN05416774, study PRJEB24817) | seawater metagenome | isolation source: Sea water | place: Canada:Atlantic | collected 2013-07 | reverse complement strand
CATGATTGAAGGCAAATACCGAGCGATTAAAACCTTCCCATGGGTCATTGTATACTGGCGCAGTGGTTGGATTGACCGCCGGAGCATTGGCTACCGACACCACCGCAGGTGTGATATTCAGCTCCCCCTGAGAAGTTTTCAGGGTGACGTTCTGGCCGGCGCTAAGCTGCTCTTGTGGGGTAGCCTGAGAACGGTTGGCCTCCCTGGATGAGACGGCCTTTTGCCCGTTCTCAGGGGGGGGCGGTACCGAAGAACATCCCGTTAGAGCCAGCAACGCGGCCGGGAATACAACTTTATAAAACATAACTGCCCTGTCCGGTTTTCATCTGATGATGACGCAAAATATTGCTGGCCCGCTGCACCGCATCATCGCGGTTATACTGCCAGTTCTGCTGTTCGTAGGCCCGCGCCTGACTGATGTAATGCATAATCCGTTTGAGCCGCAAAGTGTGCATGCGTTTGGCGCTGTCAAATTGCGTAACAGCAACGCTCGCCTCCAGTTCCTGAAGGGCCGCTGAATGCAATCGCATCTGCATTGCGGTGTCACTGCCAGCCCATTCGGATACCGAACGATTGACGGTTTGTGACACGGTTGTTGTTTGACTGGCTGCCAAAACACCGCTGCAAACCAGTAGAGATCCTAATGCCCATTTGGTTAAATTTCGCATAGTTATCACCACGGTTGTTAGAAAATTAGTGCTTACAGAGCGTCGGCTGTTTGCGTCCAACTGCGCTGCTCAATGTTTTGCTACTCACGGATTCTTGCACTTGCTACCGACGATTTTGCTAGTCGGCTTCCTGCTTCTCTGAAGCTGACAGATTAACTTCATACTCACTGGGATGGGCCGATTCTTCGTATCGTGCAAACCAGTTGAAAATGCCAGGTTTATGATCAGGTGTAGCGGGATTTTTTTCGGTATTATTCATGTGCAGTTCCATGCAAAAAGGCGGTCAGCCAGGATGACTCACCGCCATTAGATTTATTCTGATTCGACCACTGAAAGCTGATCGTCTACGGATTTAACTTCAGAAGCGTTTTTGGCAATTTCTACCGCCAGAGCGCGCTCTGCTTCACTACCAACGGTCCCTTTAAGAGTGACTTCGCTGTCTTCAACATCGACGTCGATGTCCAGACCCGAAATGTCACTGTCCATCAGTAAGCGGGATTTCACTACCGTGGCAATTTTGGCGTCGGTTAAATCGTTTGAGGTTTCTTCACTGATCATTTCCTCGTCATCGTCCTCAAGGATGGTCAGACGGTTATCAACCGAAGCAACTCCCTCGATGCCGGTGACCAGTTCTTCGGCCAGTTTCTTATCAACGCTGCTGTCGACTTTACCGGTCAGAACAATGACGCCTTCCTGAACGTCGGTATTGATGTCGAAAGAATTGAGATGAGTATTGAACAACAGTGTCGCTTCAGCTTTACCATCGATCCAGGCATCCTTGGCCTTATCTTCCCATTTTGAGTCAGCTAAAGCCGGACCAGCGGCTGATGCCGTAATAACACCTACAACCATTAAAGAAAGTACTGAACGTTTCATAATGTCGCTCCGATTGAGAATTCGAAGTGACTGTTGCGAGATTCAGGCCAATATTTAAGGTATTGTTTTAAAAGGATTTAATTAAAAAGAAAGATTTGGGTACGCAATTAAGTGTAGCGATTTCTCGACACTATGAAGAAATTACCCAAAAGTATAAGGTCAGTCGTTACCCACGATAGCTTTAACCGACGCGCAGATATTCTCACGCTTCTTAAAATAACTCAGCGCAATAAGGCTGTTGTCTTCCGGCCAAATGGCTTGTTGCAACAGGGATTTATCTTCATCGGTTAGCTGACTGTCATCAATCTGTATCGCTACTGCTTTTTTATTCGGCGTTAGCACGTGAGGCTTAGCATCTGTCACCAGGTGATCGGCCACAAATAAAAATCGCCGGGCCACTGGGTCCTGAACCACACCAATACGCTTGTGGTAATGAATAATCGCTGGCCAGCCTTCTGCAATTCGACTTTGATAAAAAATCAGGAAGGTAAATAGCAGCAGGACTCCTAAGGTCATTGTCACGAAGGTATCAGATAAATCCGGAGCAACCGTGACCAGACCGCCAATAGCCGCCACAAACACAACCCAAAAGCCAAACACTCTGCGCAGTACATAGGGTGACACGCCAGCAATCACTTTTGCGTGTTTAATTTCTTGTGGTGCTAACTCCAGTAGAGAGACCTGACTTTTTGCGTTCACTTTAGGTGCTTCAGCGGTTTAGATAGGGTGATGCTTGTATCTTACCTAAATGACCGTCACGCACAATGATTATTGCTCGGCAATTTAACGCCTAACGCATGTTTTTACAGGAAATTATGACAATGTGGTCAACTCGTTAACATAACTGCTGCGCATTTAAGCAATCACACTGAGTGCGGGTGAATTTGAGCGACAGTGGTCGGCAGAGCAGTTAAGCTCGCCGCGCAAAATGAAGTCCTTTGATTCCTGTAGCTTTTTTGACCTGCATCAGTATGCCTGTTTTCTTCTTCGGTACACTGAGGTCATGCCTGAAGTCAGCGAAACCGACTCAGGTGTTTCTTCTTTAATGACTCCGTCCGGATTCATTTATGCATTTTTAGAAACAATGTGTTCTTCATTAAGCATATATCGCCACTGTGAATATTCGTACATTACGTGGCTGATTTTTCATACTCAAATTAATGGTTTTTTCTATGCATGCATTCAACATCAAAACCCTTGCTGCAGCGGGGCTAACCTCGGCACTGTTTACTTCGCCAGTGTCTGCCGTCGAAATCTATAATCAGGGCGAAGGCGAAAACAAAGCCGTGGTCGCCATCGGCGGGTATGTCAAGATGGACATCCGTCATGTCAATGGTGACATCGCCTATCAGGATTACTGGGTAGCCAATTACCCCGGCGGCGAGCCTACCGAAACCTCTCATACCGGCTTTAACGTGCGAGAATCCCGGGTCAACCTGAAAGTCGATTATGGCGATATCACCGGCTTCGTTGAAATTGACTTCTACGGCGGTGGCGGCAACGAAATTATCAGTAACTCTTCAAATCCGCGCCTACGGCATTTGTATTTCACTTACCAGAACTGGACTGCTGGCCAGGCCTGGAGCACCTTTATGCCGGTTCGTTCGATGCCCGAAACACTGGACTTCGGCGGCCCGTTTATTGGCGAAGCCTTTATGCGGGCGGTGTTGGTGCGCTACACCTACGACAATTGGGAATTCGCCCTGGAAAACCCCGAAACCTGGGGCGATGGGGATATTGGTACGCCTTCCAGTGCCATCGGATTGAGCGGCGATGACGCCGATGCGGATGAGTCGATACCCGATCTCGTAACCCGTTACACCCATACCGCAGAATGGGGTTGGGTAGCCGTGGCAGCAATGCTTCGCCAGGTAGATGAAGGCGGTATCGATGAAACGGCATTTGCCGCGAATCTGGCTGGCGTAATCAACATCTTCGAAGGCGACGATTTTCGGTTTCAGGTAACTGGTGGCAAACCCGGTCGCTATGCTTCTGCCGCCATGACACCGGATATTGTGCGCAACCCGGCCAACGATGAAATTGAAGTGGAAGAAACCCTGGCCTACAGTTTTTCATTTCGTCATCACTGGAGTGACACCCTGCGTTCAACGGCCTATTTTGGCACGGCAGAAACAGAGGTACTGGAAAAGAAACGGTCACAATGGGGTATTAATCTGATTAATCAGGTTAACAAACACCTCAAAGTGGGTGTGGAATATGGTAACTACGCCATAGACGATGAAGGGATTATCGCCGTGGATTCAGACTACCTGCAGCTTTCGGCACAAATGTCGTTTTAAGCAAAATACTGCTTTTTACGCTGCAGTGCCTGACGGAAATGCTCAACCAGCAGGTTGAGCTTTTTGTCGGGCTGGCGTGACCCCGGATACACAGCATAAATGCCAAGCTCCTTGGCAACATATGGCGACAGCACCGACACCAGTTTGCCCGCCTCCAGTTCTTCATGGATAAGCGCTCTGGGTAAATAGGCCAGGCCAAAACCGGCCAGCACGCCATGCTTGAGGGTATCGAGAGTATTAGTGCGATACCGACCCTGCACGGCCATCAGTTTATCTTCACCATCCAGGCGAAATAACCAGGCTTCGGGTTTAGTCCCCTCATACTTGTACAACAGGCAGTGATGCTTTTCCAGCTCGTCCGGATGTGCCGGTTCTCCATAGGTTTGCAGATATTCTGGCGTTGCACATACCACCCAGTTAGAATCCACCAAACGCCTGGCGACCAGCGACGAATCTGCCAGGTTAGCGGTTCGGATCGCCAGGTCAAAGCCTTCATCAAGAATATCTACCACCCGGTTAGTCACCCGAAGTTCTACTTCAATGCCCGGGTATTGTTCGCAAAACTCAACTAATGCCTGATTCAGCACCAGGTTGGCCGTTACCACCGGCATCGTCATTTTTATTCTACCGCGAGTGTCACTGCTGTAACCCGCCACTACATCCTGAGCGTCTTGTAGTGCCTGCTGAGCGAGTTTGGCTTTTTTATACAGCGCCTGACCGGCGTCAGTAAGGCTCAGCTTGCGAGTAGTGCGATACAATAGCTGTACGTTGAGGGCTTTCTCCAACCGGGCCACCCGCTTACTGACCACCGACATGGTAATTTCATACTTAGCCGATACCCGTGAAAATGAACCTTCTTCCACCACGTGAACAAACAGCAACATGTCATCGGCTTTGAACATTGAATTCACCCTGGCTCATTTATTAGTGCAAAAAAGGAAACAATCATATTGCATCTGAATATAGATTAACAGCCGGCACAATTGTAGAGTCCACAGCACAAAGCAAAGTCTGTTACATTATTTCTACACCGCAGAAACATTAAACTTTGGTAGCAGACCACGACAATAAATACGTACCCTTTCCGCTAAATTCACCCCGGGGTGATAATGATTCAGGAGAAACACTATGAGTGATGTCACGCTGGGCTTGCTGGCATTGTTACCAATCGGGCTTTCGGCGCTGTTACTGCTGGGCTTTCAGTGGCCGGCCAGAAAAGCCATGCCCGCGGTGCTCATCACTACCGCGCTACTGGCGTTGCTGGTGTGGGACATGAGTGGTCAACGTGTGGCAGCGTCCATTATTCAGGGGCTCATTGTTACCGTTTCGGTCCTGTGGATTGTTTTTGGTGCGATATTTTTACTTAATACGCTGAAGTATACCGGCGCGATCCAAACCATACGACAAGGCTTTGCCCAGGTTTCCCCCGATCGCCGGGTACAGGCCATTATTATTGCCTGGTGTTTCGGCACTTTTCTGGAGGGGGCTTCTGGCTTCGGTACGCCCGCCGCGATAGCAGCCCCACTCATGGTAGCTTTAGGTTTTCCGGCACTGGCAGCGGTAATGATCGGCATGATGGTACAAAGCACACCGGTTTCGTTTGGCGCAGTAGGGACGCCAATCATCATTGGCGTCAATAACGGCCTGGATGGCGCATCGATTAGCCAGCAACTGGCTCAGGAAGGCTGGAGCTGGGAACAATTTATTCAGTTGATCACGACCCAGGTAGCCATTATCCATGGCATTGTTGGCACGCTTATGCCGCTGTTAATGGTTATTTTCCTGACCCGCTTTTTTGGCCCGAATCGCAGTTGGAAAGAAGGCTTTGCGGTATTGCCCTTCGCCCTGTTTGCGGGACTCATGTTTACCCTGCCCTATGCGCTGACCGGTATTTTTCTGGGTCCTGAATTCCCGTCATTGATCGGCGGTCTGTTCAGCCTGCTGGTAGTGGTTAATGCAGCCAAGCGCGGCTTTCTGATGCCCACACAGCAATGGGACTTTGCCCCCAAAGCAGAATGGCCAAAAGCCTGGCTGGGGATGCTCGAAATCAACGCCAACGATTACGTGGGCAACCAACCTATGTCACAGTTTAAAGCCTGGACACCTTACGTACTGGTAGCGATTTTACTGGTTATATCCAGGGTATCAGGTGAAGTAAAGTCGTTACTGAGTGGTCTTAGCATTGGTATGACCGATATTCTTGGTGAAGCGGGCGTCAGCGCTGCATTCAGTCCACTCTACCTGCCCGGCGGCCTGCTGCTGATTGCCGCATTGGTCGCCATAATCTTTCAGAGCCATGGTCAGAGTCGCCAGCATACTTTTACCACAGCCTTAAAAGATTCGGGTAAAACCATTATTGGTGCCGGCTTTGTATTGATGTTTACCATCCCCATGGTGCGACTGTTCATCAATTCCGGGGTTAATCTAGCAGACCTGCCCAGTATGCCAATGAGCAGTGCGCTGTTGTTTGCCCGTATCTTTGGCGACGCATTCCCGCTCATCAGCCCTACTATCGGCGCATTAGGCGCATTCATTGCCGGTTCTAATACGGTATCGAATATGATGTTCAGTCAGTTTCAGTTTGAAGCCGCGATAAGTCTCAATCTCTCGCCAGCTGTCATAATTGCCGGCCAGGCTGTTGGCGCCGCGGCAGGTAACATGATTGCTATCCATAATGTAGTGGCAGCCAGTGCCACGGTTGGATTACTCGGTCAGGAGGGCACCACTCTACGTAAAACACTGTTACCTACGCTCTATTATGTGGCACTATCCGGCGCCATTATAATGCTGGCCATATATGGCCTGAACCTGAGTGGTCCGTTAAGCTGACATGATAATTACCGATATTCCGGGTCTGAACACAGGAGTTACACCATGAGTCATTCGCCCATTCTCTCGCAGTTTATTCAGCTCCTCGGAGAGGATAAGGTTGCTACAGGCGACCGCCGTACCGAACATTATCGTTCGGGTTGGCGCTCAGGCTCAGGCGCAGCGCTGGCCGTATTGTTTCCTGATACCCTGCTGAAGCTGTGGCAGACCCTGCAGATCTGTGTCGACAACAACTGCATTATTATTATGCAAGCCGCCAAAACCGGCCTTACCGAAGGTTCAACCCCCAGTGGCAATGATTACGACCGTGAAGTGGTGGTCATTAACACCCTGGTCATGGATGACCTTATGGTGCTTGGAAACGGCGAACAGGTGCTGAGTTTTCCCGGTACCACCCTGCATAAACTGGAAACCACATTGAAACCGCTATCCCGCGCGCCCCACTCGGTGATCGGTTCATCGTGTTTAGGCGCTTCCATTGTGGGCGGTGTAGCGAATAACTCGGGCGGCGCGTTGGTGAAACGTGGTCCGGCCTATACCGAGCTGGCCCTGTTCGCTCAGGTAACCGCTGAAGGCAGGCTCGAATTGGTTAATCACCTCGACATCGAACTGGGCGATACGCCGGAAGAAATCCTTACCAACTTAGAAAGTGGCCGTTTTGATTGCACTATTACCGCTACCAATAAAAAGGCCAGTGCGTCAGATTACAGCGAACGCCTGCGCGATGTGGATGCCGATACTCCCAGCCGCTTTAACGCCGACACCAGCCGCCTGTTTGAAGCCAGTGGCTGTGCCGGTAAACTGGCAGTGTTTGCCGTGCGATTAGATACTTTTGAGGTTGCCAAACAGGAAAAAACCTTCTACATCGGTACGAATAATCCCGATACACTGACCCGTTTGCGCCGCCATATCCTGGCTGAATTTACCCAGTTGCCGGAAGTGGGCGAATATATTCACCGTGACATTTTTGATATCGCCGCAAAATATGGCAAGGATACCTTTTTAAGTGTGAAACACCTGGGCACCGACCGGTTGCCGAAAATGTTCGCGCTTAAAGGTCGCATTGACGCGGTGCTTAATAAGATCTCCTTCGTTCCTGACTTCCTTACCGATCGTATTATGCAAGGTGTATCAGGCCTACTGCGAGAACACCTACCCGATCGTATGCTGGCGTTTCGTGAAAAATATGAACATCATCTGATTTTAAAAATGAGTGACGAAGGCATTGCCGAGGCCCAGGCCTTTTTACCCGCCTTCTTCAGTGACAATGAACAGGTAGGCGACTTTTTTGAGTGCACCGAGCGCGAGTCAGGCAGTGCCTTTCTGCATCGCTTTGCCGCCGCTGGCGCCGCCGTGCGTTACCAGTTGCTGCATCAAAAAGACGTCGGTGAAATCCTGGCGCTGGACATTGCGCTGCGTCGTAACGAACATGACTGGGTCGAAAAACTGCCCGACGAGCTGGCCGGTAAAATTGATAAATCACTCTATTACGGGCATTTTTTCTGCCATGTATTCCATCAGGACTATGTTCTGAAAAAAGGTGTGGATGCCAAAAAGGTTAAGGCAGAGATGCTACGAATACTGGACAGCCGGGGCGCTAAATACCCGGCGGAACATAACGTCGGTCATCTGTACAAAGCCGAAGAAGGCTTAGCGGCGTTCTATCAGCGAATTGATCCTACCAACACCTTTAATCCTGGTGTGGGCAAACTGGAAAAACATAAGCGCAATTGCAGTTGCTGCTAAATTGTGGTTTTCTGACGCTTTTGGGCTACAGCCGTTAAACCGTGATAAAAAAGACAAGAACACTTCATAAATGGTTGATGCGATTTGTGGGCCTGCAGTTTATTCTGTGGGCCGTTACCGGCCTTTACATGGTTTGTCTGGACATCCATTTTATTCATGGCGAACCACTTACCCACCCTTCAAGTGTGCCTCTACAGCTTAATGACATTACTTATTCAACGTCGCATCTGCTTGAGGACTACCCGGACGCTACCGCTATTACATTGGTAACCCTGCTGCAAAAACCGGTGTACCGTTTTCGTTCAGCCAGCGGTCAGCGTACTGTGCATGTAGTGGATGCGATAACCGGCTTGCCGGTAGACTTACTCAGCCAGGCTCAGGCCCGAAAAATTGCCGAAGCCGCCTATACCGGCTCAGCGGTAATCGAAAAAGTGTCGCCTTTAATCTCCCGTGCGGCCGACGGTGCATTAAACCCTTTATGGGTAGTCAGGTTTGATGACTTCGCTTCATCCACTTTGTATATCGAACAGCAAAGCGGCCGTATTATTCGCCGGCGGCATAATTACTGGTATGTATTCGACTGGATGTGGCGGCTGCATATTATGGACTATGACGATGGCGAAAATGTCACTAACGGCTGGTTACGAACGGTATCGCTGGTCTCTGTGCTGGCAGCCCTGAGTGGCCTGACATTGCTTATATTGCGCCTGGCAAGACGCAGGAGACCCGCATTATGATGCGCCTGTTGATGGCCAACTGGCATAAATGGCTGGCACTACTGGTGTTCATGCAGCTGCTCATCTGGCTGACTACCGGTTTGTATTTTAACAGTCTGATGGATAGCGCTGACAATGTCACCACTGAGCGGCTTGTTCAGCATGAAGGCTATTTACCCGGACGCCAGCTTTACCCTGTTCAGGCAATAGCGGCACCACCGCCGGTGGCCATTTCCCTTGTCTGGGTACTGGGTTCCCCCTATTACCAGTTTGATTACAATCAGCCTCTGCATGATTACTATTTAAAACAACGCCGACTCTTCAACGCCACCACCGGAGTACCCTGGCAAATCAGTCCTGAGCAGATAGCCAAAATAGCCGAGCAGGCCTATTCTGGCCGTGCTACAGGCAGTAAGCCGGTGCTAATCAGCCCGCCCATTGACGATCTGCCGCGCCAGCAAAACCCTTTATGGCAGGTTCGCTTTGCGGATGAATACAGCACGGCAATTTATTTAGATGCATTAACCGGCCACGTTATTAAGCACACCAATGATCGACAGCGCTTTGATGACCTGATGTTTACCTTACATTTTATGGACTATTCGGGCAGCGGTTTTTTTAATCATCCGCTGATCATCGTCTTTGCCACTGCCACCTGCCTGTTATCATTAAGTGGCGGCTACCTGTTGATTTTTGGTTCGCGCCAACGGCCGGCTGCACAGTCGGCAACGCCCGTAACGCTAACTATTAACTTTGCATCCACTGCAGAGCCTGCCAGACTTGAGGTTCGACCAACCGACACCGTATTTAATGCCCTCAGCAAGCATAATATTGAGCTGCCCTCAGAATGTGGCGGGGCCGGCACCTGCGGGAAGTGCCGCGTACAATGCAGCGCTGATACTCCGGTAAATGACGTTGAACACTATCACCTCAGCGAGCAACAACTCGCCAGCGGGATCCGCCTGGGCTGTCAGCAACTAACGGGAACATGTCAACAACTCCAACTACCCTACCGTTAATCCGCAAGGGAACCGGCCACCATCCGGTGCGACAATATGCCGCATTGGCTAACCCCCTGTTTTCGCTATTATTACCTGACTTAAATCAGGCGAATAACAACCAATAACACCCGCGCCTGACACTAATACTCAGGAGCAACAATGACACACCCCTTGCCTGTTAGGTGGCGGCCTTGCCAGCTTGCCATCGCGATTGGACTGGCTTTCAGTTCACTCTCTGTACCGATTTACGCCAGCCCCCAGTCTGATGATGAGGCTATAGAACATATTACTGTGGAAGGCAGTATCGGACAGTCACTCGCCGCGCATACTGCGGTGCTAAATGAAGCTGATATTAACCGTAAAGGCGCTGCCAGTGCCGACACGGCCAGCCTGTTGCGGGGCATAGCCGGCGTGCATTTAAATGCCACCGGCGGATTATCCAGCCTGCCGGCGATACACGGTCTGGCTGATGACCGTCTGCGGGTCAAGGTTAATGGTATGGATCTTATTTCTTCCTGCCCCAATCACATGAACCCGCCGCTTTCCTACCTGGCACCAAATGATGTGGGCACATTAACGGTATATGCCGGATTATCGCCAGTCAGTGTTGGCGGCGATAGTCTCGGCGGGTCGATTATCGCCGAGTCACTGCCAGCGGAATTTCTCACCCGTGCCGGAGCGGAAGTTTCCGGCGAGGTCGGCAGCTTTTATCGCAGCAACAACAATGCTCGCGGCGCAAACCTTAAGGTCAGTTATCTCACCGACACCACTATGCTGAGCTATTCCGGGAACTGGAGCAAGGCCGACAATTATACCGCCGCTGAAACGTTTAAAACGCTGGCGGCTACCGGACGTCCGGAACATCAGCTTGCTCTGGATGAAGTGGGTTCATCGGCCTATGAAACGCAAAATCATTCTCTGCGTTTAGCCTGGCAACTTAACCAGCATAACAGCATTGATGCGAGGCTGAATTATCAGGACATGCCCCAACAGCTCTACCCCAATCAACGCATGGACTTACTCGATAATGAACAAATCAATCTCAATCTGGCCTGGCACCGCGAAACCGACTGGGGGCAGCTAACCACTCGTTTTTACCATGAAAAAGTCGACCACATGATGGACTTTGGTCCGGATAAACAGTACTGGTATGGCAGCAACGCAATGATGGGCATGCCATGCACGCCAATTCGTTTTATGGGCGATCCCCAAGGCACATGTGCTGCCGGTATGCCCATGTACAGTGAATCAGACAACAATGGCCTGACTGTAAAGGCCGATTACTATCTGGCCGCTCACGATGTACTGAGAATTGGCCTTGAGCTGCAGCAGTATGCACTGGACGACTACTGGACGCCCTCTGGCGGCGGCATGGGCCCTGGCACATTTTTAAACATTAATAATGGCCAGCGTGATCGCATTGCAATTTTTGCCGAGCGTGAGCACGCTAGCAGTGCAAACTGGCTGCTAATGTACGGCGTGCGCTATGAAAATGTAGCCATGCAAACCGGCGAGGTTGAAGGATATGCCACCGGGGCCAGTGCGCCGGGCATGCAAATGATGCAGGCCACAGCCTTTAATAATGGTTCGCGCAGTAGTAGCGACAACAATGTTGATGTCACCCTTGTGGCACGCTACCAGGCCAATGACAGGCTTAATATTGAGTTTGGTTACGCACACAAGGTGCGATCAGCCAATTTATACGAAAAGTACACCTGGTCTTCCTGGATGATGGCAGCCGGTATGAACAACCTGGTTGGCGACGGCAATGGATATGTGGGCAATGCCAGCCTGGAACCGGAACAAGCCAATACTGTTTCGGCGAGTATGAGTTGGCAGGATGAACAACATAATTCACTAACGGTTACCAGTTACTTTACTTATATCACAGACTATATTGATGCTGTAGCGGCCAATTCGATGTGGCAGCCGAATCAATTTAACGTACTGCGCTACGAAAACCAATCAGCCCGGATTTATGGTACCAACGTGAGTGGCACCTGGCATATAAGTCACGGTAAAAGTGGCCACTGGCAACTCGCTGGTAGTGTGAGTGCCACCAGCGCAGAAAATAAAGATACCGGCTCAGGTTTGTATCAGGTGATCCCGGTCCAGGGTAGCTTAACGTTATCGCACCAATTTGATGGCTGGCACAGCAGTCTGGAATGGGTACTGGCAAGCCGTAAAGAAAAAGTCTCTGACATCCGCAATGAAATAGAAACTGCAGGCTATGGGTTACTGAATCTGCAGGTGAGTCATCAATGGCAGTCATTCAGAATCGATGCCGGCGTTGAAAACCTGCTTGATAAGTTTTATTTCAACCCGACCGGCGGCGCCTACACCGGTCAGGGAATGACGATGTCGCTTAACGGAATTCCATACGGAATTGCGGTGCCTGGCATGGGGCGCGCCGTTTATGCCGGCGTTCAGTGGCAGTTTTAAAGGCTTGAAAAGAGGTGTGGCAGCTTGGCTCACTTGTTGTTGCGGACAGTGAATGCCACACCTTTTCTTTTTTTACTCTGTTGCGCCCGGTCAACCCCTCCTTCCAAAACTCCGGTATACTCACCCCAATGATTTAAACAGGTGCTGACATGTTACTGCTGTTGTTTTTGCTGATTTTCGGCCGAAGTCGGATTCCCACAGGTATTACTTTGTTGCTGGCGTTACTGGAGATTGGCCTGGTCAATCTTTCCATTGCCCTGAACGGGGCCGCAAGCAATCCTTTCAGCAGTATTTTGCTGGTACCCCTGGTGTTAAGCCTGATGCTGCTGCCCTTTAAGGCGGGCTTTGTGGTACTGGCCATCAGTATTCTGGGCCAGGGTCTGCAGCTCATAGTGCCTGCCACCGGCCACCACTCAGCAATGATGCAAAACCATGCCCAGGGAATGGTGCTTAGCTTTATATTAACCAGTTTGCTGGTTACCACAGTGATCTTCTATTTCCGCTTACAACTGGGCGCCAAAACGGCGGCCATACAGCAACTTCGGGAACGACAGCTAAGGGACGAACAATTGCTGGCTATTGGAACCGCTGCGGCCCAACTGACCCACGATGCTGCCACGCCAGTGCAGACCATGCGGTTGATTCTGGAAGAGCTCGCCGACAGCCGCGATATCGGTCTTGTCAGCGAACTGGAAAGTCAGTTTTCGCAATTAGAAATGCTGCTGAAGGACTGGCGTGATGTGGCCGACGACGTACGCGAAGCCCGCACCACTGAGTTTCCCCCCCAGGAGTTAATTCGTGCCATTCGCCATTTACTTATCCTGGCCCGTCCGGAAGCGCAGATAAACTGGCCGGTGAAAGCGCTGCTGAACGGTCGGATTCAGGCCGACCGTACCCTCGTACCAGCCCTTGCCAATATAGTCATCAACGCCTGTGACGCAGCCAAAGGCGAGGCTGTAGGTGTTAGCACAGAAACTGATCGGTCTGTTTGTCGGATAACCGTGACTAACCCAATGAGCAACGACTCCACATTGCCTAAAGAGCCCTTGGGCTCCCGCTTTGTGCGCAGTGAATCGGGCTTTGGCATCGGCGCTGTGCTGTCTAACGCCACCATCGAGAAATACGGCGGTACCGTATGTTGGGAAAGCAGTAAAAACCAGGTCACCACGGTGATAGCCCTGCCGCTGCTAGACGAAAGAGAACAGGCTGTTGACTAAACCTCTGATCATTGTTGATGATGACACCCGCCTGACAACGGTTCTGGCCCGCCGCTTTGCCGCAACTGGCAAGTATTCGGTTACAACTTATGCTCAGGCCAGTGAAGCGCTTAAGGCGCCGGCCTGTAGCTGCTACGCCATCTTACTCGACATGATGATGGGCGACGAACTCGGCCTTGAGTTTATTGCCGCGCTGAAAGCACACTATCAACCCGAACACCTGATAATCATGACCGGCTATGCCAGTATTGCTACCACGGTAACCGCCCTGAAAAGAGGCGCCACGGATTATCTCGCCAAACCGGCCAGCTTTAATGAACTTATCAGTAAACTCGAGGGACAACCTGTTGCTGAAACCGCTGAACATAAACCGCTGACAGCGGCTCAGGCAGAGTGGGAACACATTCAGCGAATGCTTGGCGAACATGACGGTAATATATCCAGAACGGCAGAAGCGTTAGGCATGCACAGACGCAGTCTGCAACGCAAACTGCAAAAACACTCGCCGACAAAAAAATAAGCCCCGGCAAAGCCGGGGCTGCAGACTGACTAAACAGCCTGTGGGGTATAAACGGTAATCCGTGTTACCAACACCCCGATAAGAGCCCCTTTTGGCAGGGGCTACAGCTCACAGAGGGAACATCTGCAATCAGTTTTTGCTCAGCAAATCACGTTGTTTGGCCAGTTGCAGGTTTTGCGAGACAATACGCTGCTTGGTTTTTCTTTCATTGGCCAGAGTTAAGTCGGCAATACAAGCCGGCGTGTTGTCGGCCAGACAATGCATAACAGCACGGTTGTTCAGTGCAAATACGTTATTGCTGCTGGCGTCAACCGCTTCGTCGCAATGTGCCTTGGCACTGTCTAAATCGCCTACTGCAACGTAAGCCACACACAGGTTATTCACCAAAGGTAAACGATTAACGCTAACACTGGTGCGTGCTAAAGTCGCTTTGGTACGCGCAATACCTTTAGAAAACTCACCTTGTTCAATTTCACGCACGCCATTAACATCACGCATACTGGTTTTTAATTGAAACGACTCAGCGGTTACCTGACTGGTTGCCATGGCACCACCAGCAAATGTACAGCATAAAGCAACGAGCAACGGCTTTTTCATACGGTTAATGAAAGACATAGTTATTTCCTCAACACAACGAACAGTTAATTTGTTAGCCTTATCCACTGTCGACGCGCAGAAACTGCTTGTTAACCGAAAGGCCACTACTTGTTTAAATTTCGGTTGAGTATGTAACACGACTCACCAAGTCGCCTGATGAACTTCAAATTAAAACCTAAAGAATAACTAATAGAATATTTAATTCTTTATTTATAGTGAGTTACAATAAAACCTAATGAAACTCCGGAGACCTAAGGTTGTCATTTAATCCCCCTCCAGGCAAAGGCTGCTTTACCATTAACGCCATCGTGGTGGATATTGGCGATCATACCATTCGACAAGGCAAGGAAATTCGGCGAATCGAACCGAAAGCCATGCATGTGCTTTACATTCTTGCCTGTCATCCCAACGACACCGTAGAACGGGGTGAGCTGTTACGCGACGTCTGGAATGGCCGGGTTGTGGTGGAAGAAGCATTAACCCGGATTATTTCACAATTACGCCAGGCACTCGGCGACAGTAAACAAAGGCGGCTGATACAAACAGTGCCGAAAAAAGGCTATCGGTTACGAGGCGAAGTCAACTGGCCAGAAGGTCCTGCCGCCTCTACACCAACACCGAACGAAGCTGAAACGCAAGCCGACGACACTTCCCCACAACCGCTGCCTGAGGCACCTGTTGATACCGCGCAAACATTAGCGCCCACAGAGCAGACTCCAGCAGATAAGGGGTTTTCCCCGGCTCCCAGAATCAGCAAGAAAGCCCTTTTGGCAGCTGCCCTACTATTTTTGGTAATCGCAGTTGTCGTAGTTACCCTGAATAAAACGGTAACCGATGATGCGGCGCTGGCAGACCAACAGCGTATCTCGGTAGCGGTGCTGCCACTCAGACAGCTCAGTAATGATGATGACACGCTCTATTTTGCCGACGGTATTACCGAGGAGCTCACTGACTCACTCACGCAAAATCCCAATCTTGACGTGCCGTCACGCTACTCCACTCTGGCTGTCGCCAGCGCTGATAACAACAGCTTGTCAGATGTGGCCGGCTCGCTGGGCGTGCGCTACCTGGTAGAAGGCAGCGTCAGACGCATTGACGATGAGTTTAAAATTGCCGTGCGTCTGATAGATGCCGGGACCGATCGGGTAGTCTGGTCTGAAAGCTATACCAATACTGCTTCCAGTTTATTTGCCATTCAACAGAATATTGCCCGTCGCCTGAACGAAGCTCTGCTCCCTCAGGCCAATGAATCTGTGGTTGCCCAGACCTCATCGCCAGATAACATCGAAGCATACCAATATTACCTGCGCGGTAATTACTGGCTTATGAATGGCAAAACCAGCGAGTGGATTTACAAGTCGGAAGCCGCCTTGCAACAGGCTGTGGAACTGGCGCCCGATTTTGCCGCCGCTCATGGCAAACTGGCTTATCTGTATGCCCGGCATGATTTCCATGATGCGTTTATGCCCCGTGAAGAAGCCTTACAAAAGGCCGAAGCGGCAATTACAACGGCATTACGTAATAACCCCAACGAAACTAACGCATTGCTGGCAAGCGTGATCAGAGCAACCTCTGCCGGTCATTTCAGTGAGGCAGAAGCAATTCTGGAGGGGATCCTCAGTCGCCAGCCACAACACGCTACTGCGCTGTATATTTATTCGGAGCTGGAACTGGCTCGCAATCGCTTTGATAAAGCCCTGTCACGGGCTCAACAGGCCTATGACCTCGACCCGCTGTCACCGTGGATTAACGTGAACCTGGCGATTGTTCATTTCTGGCGCAGCAACTACCAGGCCGCACTGGAAGCAGCGCAAAACGCCATCAGCATCGACAGCAATTACACCTGGGCGTATGTGTGGCAGGCAAAAATTTTACACCGTCAGGGGCAATTAGGCGCGGCGATAGGCAGCATGCTGCAATCAGCTGAAATCGATGCAGCCTCGGCAGTGAATTCTGCTTATACCGGCCTGTTATATCTCGAACTGGGAGATGAACCGCAGGCTGAACAGTGGTTTAGGCACACCGCAAGCTTATTGGGTGACACCCCACAGGCAAGATTCTGGCAGGACTTCATTCGATTTACAGAGCCCGGCCAGGGATCAGATGTTGCCCGGCAGCTTATGCTGGAGCAGCCTTTACTCGACAATCGCATATTCAGCCTGTTGCCGCTGCTTTATCAAAACTATATCCAGGCGGGCGATAACGACGCCGCAATCCGTTTTCTGCAAAGCCAGCTTGCCAACACGGCGCCTGAAGTGAATGTGTATAATTATCGGTACTTTGCTGCATTGCAGGCATTAACTGTATTGCCCGGCGACACCCAGCAAGGGTTACACAAACTGGCCGCCATGATTGGCGATAATGCCACGCCCTTGCAGATTTACCCGTTAATGAATAAACAGTCTGTGGCGCCCTACCTGACCGATAAACAAGGGGGCTGGCTCGACTACTACTGGCTGCTCCCCGCAGGCCAAACCGATAGCGAAATGCGCCACAAACTAGAGCAACAGCGCGAGGAAGCCGCCTTACAGCGTGCCGGGCTAACGCCCTAAAAGCCGGGCGGCGGCTTACGATGACCGGTTGCCTGTTCGTAACCGTACGACATCCTTATGAGGGTAGGTTCGGCAAATAGCCGTCCCACGAAGCTGAGCCCCGCAGGTAAGCGCTGGTTCCGGGTGAACCCCATGGGCACTGTGATTGTTGGCAAGCCGGTATGCGGTGCTATATGCTGACTATTATCCCCTTTATGCCCATCGGGATCGGCAATTTCACGGGGCGGAAAACTCCAGGTGGGGTAAATAAGGGCGTCCACACCTGCTTCATCCATGGCTTTTACTACTTGCTCACGAAAATGAATATTGCGGGGGTTGGTATACAAATCGCCGCAATCCTGGTCCTGATTCTCAGGCGTTAGCATATATTCCAGCGACTCCTGTATAGGCACCGAATACAACTGCGCGGCATAGATAGCCTCAAGCGAATCATAAGGTGAGCGCCCGGCAACCGAAGTCAGGTAGTTGTTAACGTCACTGACAAACGTGTTACACCAGTTGTCTTTAATCAGGCTGGCGTAATCGTCAATAGTCACCGTGATCACCTGCGCGCCCTGAGCAACTAAATCAGACAGCGCCTGTTTAAACAGGGCATTAACTTCGTCATCAATGGGCGCCGTCTCGGTGTAATAACGCAATACGCCGATGGTCGCCCCTTGCAAGCCATCTGGCTGCAGTGAAGTCCGGTAGGATTCAGGGCGTTGCCCCTGGCTTCTGGCGGTAATCGGATCGGCTTCATCGTAGCCGGCAATCACATCCAGTACTCGTACGGCATCTTCCACTGTGCGCGCCATCGGGCCGCCAATGTCATTGCGTAAATAGAGAGGAATAATCCCGTCACGACTGGTTAAGCCCATGGTACTGCGGATCCCCACTAACCCATTATGTGAAGACGGCCCGCGAATCGAGTTACCCGTGTCGGTGCCCAAACCGACCATACCAAAATTTGCCGCCACGGCAGCGCCTGTGCCACCGCTGGAGCCGGCTGGCGTGCGTTGTAAATCATATGGGTTTCGGGTCAGGCCACCAACGGAGCTCATGGTCCAACTCGGGCTGAAAGCCCATTCAGCCATATTCGATTTTGCCAGCACAATTGCGCCGGCTTCTTTTAAGCGCGCCACCTGATAGGCATCATCCGGTGGGGTAACGCCTTTCAGTGCCACTGAGCCGCCACTGGTTTGCAGCCCCTCGGTATCGTAATTATCTTTAACGATAATAGGTATGCCGTGGAGTGCACGCAGTCTGCCGGTACGGGCAAACTCCGCATCCAGTGCTCTGGCCTGTGTCAGCGCCTCTGGGTTAACCGTGATAATGGCATTTAAAAAGGCGCTTTGATCCAGTCTGGCTATGCGCTCAAGGTACTGTCTGGTGAGTGTTTCAGCATTCAGTTCCCCGGCCGTCATTGCCGCATGAATATCGGCAATGGTGGCTTCCTTGAGGGTAAATTCGCCAGCCCGGCTTTGTGGCGTTGGCGCCGGATTAACCGTTGTGTTCTGGCAACCGGCAACACACCAGCAAACGATGAGGATTAACGCACCCTTCATGACTTCTCCTTTACCCTTACTGTTTAATAGACCGAACGTTTACCGGTTTGTGGCACGGGCGTTACCAAATCCGGTTTAAACGACTCGGCCAGTGCGGCCGAGGCATTCAGTAATAAACCGGTGTCGGTACCCACCCCAACAAACATGGCACCAAGCTCGATATAGCGCGATGCCAGTTGTTTATCGCCAATCAGTATGCCCGGTGCTTTGCCGGCCCGGACAATCTTCGCAATACAGGCCTCAATCACTTCCTGTACCTCATCATGCCCCGGATCGCCGAGGTGCCCCATGGAAGCACTTAAATCCGCCGGGCCGATAAAAATACCGTCTACGCCATCGACTTTCAGAATGGCATCAAGATTATCGACCCCGGTTACGGTTTCAATCTGAATCAGTACACAGACCTGGTCGTTGGCTGTCTCCAGGTAATCTTTAGTGCGGTTAAACTGCGAGGCGCGTGCCAACGGGCTGCCAACGCCTCTGATCCCTTCCGGCGGATACCGGGTGGCAGCAACCACCTCTGCCGCCTGTTCAGCGGTATCGACCATGGGTGCCAGAATGGTTTGCACCCCCAAATCGAGAATTTGTTTTATGCGCACTGCATCGGGCCAGGGCGGACGCACTATAGGTACCGCCGGATAAGGCGCAATGGCTTGCAATTGCTCAAGGATGGTACGCAGATCATTGGGCGAATGCTCCGCATCAATTAGCAGCCAGTCAAAGCCTGCACCAGCAAGCAGTTCTGCAGTGTAACTATTGGCCAGTCCCAGCCACAAACCTATTTGTGCTGTGTCTCCGGCGATTGCCTGTTTGAATGTATTTTTCGGGGCAGGCATAGGGTACTCCTGATTGTCAGATCCAGTCTTACGCTGGTTCAATTACAAATAAAGATGATTTGCACGAGGTTCAGGACTTTATCTGTTGTGACAGTATACGGAATTTCAGCATAAAGTTGAGCCTGTTAACAGGCAAACTTTGTGATTTATCGCAACCGCCGTGGGGATTTAGTCACCCGGCAAGGGATTAGCTTTAAACCAGGCGACAGGATCAAGCAGCGCTTCATCGCTCAATTGACTATCAGGCATCACCGGTTGCTTTAATCTGTTCCCCGATGGCCTGACAATATAGCGGCCAGGCGCCAGCATCAGTAACCGGGTATGGGGTAAATAAAAGGGCGTCAGGTTGCCGGTTTGATTCGCAAAGCCGCCAGTAGGCTCACCAATAAGTTTGCCCAGTTGATTATCCTGAATGGTGGTGGCAAATAAAATAGACGCCGAATAACTCATGCGATCGATTAACACCCACACGTCACCTTTGAATTGCCTTGTGGGCTCAACCGGTTCAATCATGCCATCGGCCTCAACACTGAGTTCAATAACCTCACCTGGCTCCCCCCGGCAACCAAACCAGCCGTTTGTGTCGCGATTGAGTTTTTCTATAGCAACCGAAGCCTGTGGTACCGGTTTGTCGGTGAGGTACTGAATAATCTGAGCACCGGCATCTGACTGCCCCCCGGTATTGCCACGAATATCGATGATCAGCGTTTGAGCCTGCTGTTGGTGTATCTGTGCAAACGCCTTTTCAATAAAGCTATCGTAGGCGTCTTGTTCAGTATCAACATCAAATGAGTCAACCCTCAGATAAGCCACCTGCGGCGCGATAAATTCGAGCGCGTTATCGCCCTGCCCTTTACCGGCCCGTTGCCACTCATCGCCGTTCACTATCGACAGGTCTGTGACCACACCGTTATGCGCCAACGTCAGTTGCATATCGCCTTGCACATCAAAAACGGCAAATAACCAGTAATGAAAAAGCAGTGACAGCATACTTTCGCGTAAAGCCGGCGACTCTCCGTGACTGAGCGGCGTTAAGCGAGCAATGATGTCAGTTGCGGAATGTCCGTTTATAGCCAGGATGTCGCTGCCTGCAGCCAGTAATGTGTCATCGCTCTGACGCTGGTAGGAACGGGCCAGGCGGATTTTACCTTCCCGCACGGTAACCCCAAACGGAAAAGTCTGGATGCCGGCCTCCTCAGCAAAGCTGAATTCAGCCAGCAGTGGAAACAATATGGAATGACCATCGTTAAAAAACGGGGTCAGCTGAGCAAGCTCATAAAAGGCCTGTTGGCGGTTCATGCCATTTTTCAGCACTGCTCTGATACGCTCCACCTGACCGGTGAACTTATCCTCGTCCACGTACTGTTCAAATGCCGGGTGACGGTCGGTCATTGTGGCTACCAGATAATCCAGATCTGCCTGTAACTGTTGTTCAGTGAAAGTTTGCTCAACAAAGCGTTTATCCACATCCGGGTGGATCCAGTCTTTCATGCCGCCACACCCCACCAAACTGCAAAGGGCTACCAGTAAAATACCTGTTCTCATTGCTAAAATGTCCCATTATTGAGTAATGCGATAAACCGTAACAAAGCAAACTTCAAGAAAAGGTCAAGATTGCAAAAACACTTGGGTAATCTCTTGTTTTACCCTGGTCTCTGTGCGATTTTTCAGGTTATTCGTAATTGCTACTGGTGTGGGCATGAAACAGTTTTTGCACATATTGCTAATAGAAGACGACCCGGTACTGGCCACCCAACTTGAAGGGTTCCTGAGCGACGCCGGACACATTGTTGATTTGGCCCCCACCGGTAAGGACGGCCTCCGGCTGGTCGCCAACCATTGCTATGATGTGGTGATACTGGATTTATCCCTGCCTGACACAGACGGCATGGAGCTATGTCAGCATATCAAGCAGAACGGCGAGTCCATCCTACCGGTACTGATGCTCACCGCCCGCACTGCCCTGAGCGACAAACTCGCCGGGTTTGCCGCCGGTACCGATGATTATGTGACTAAACCTTATCAGCCTGATGAGGTACTGGTAAGGTGCTTATCACTGGCCAGACGCCGCGATCTGCATCAGGCCAAAGCGCTGGTGATTGGCGAAATGGCGATTGATTTAGTCACCAATACCGTCAGTCGCCAGCAACAGGTATTACACCTGTCGGCGACCGATAAAGCTATCCTGATTGCACTGGCCAAAGCCCATCCTATGCCCCTTGGTCGACTGGCACTTATCGAACGGGTGTGGGGCAACGATATTCACAACAGCGATGTGTTGAAATCACACATCTATACAATCCGCCAGCAACTCGACAAGCCCTTTGAATTTCCCATGTTGAAAACCATTCACGGAGTAGGATTTGGCCTGCAGGAGTCAGCATGAAACAGATTGGCCAGCAAATAAAACGGCTGTTTTTGCTCTATACCCTTATTCTGTTGAGTTTTTTTGCCGGATTCACGCAGCTGTATGGCTATCTGATAGAAGATAACGTCATCAATCAACAGATAAGAAACGAGGCCAGATACCTCCAGGACCATTATCACCAGACAGGTACTCTTCTTTCCCCGCGCTATCCGTGGATGAAAATTATTCATCGCTGGCAACAACTGCCGCAAACGGTGCAGGAGCAACATCGTCAGGAGCCTGAACGAATCGAATTTAACACTGAGGCTGGCAACATTCATATCGTCGGGCTAAGCGTTGCCCCACAACAGGCACTGCTTTACGCAGAGGTAGACGCCTTTACCGCGACCAATAAAGTATGGCCATTAAATGTGGCAGGCGTGGCTTTGCTTGGCACCGCGATTTTCGCCCTGTGCTCAGTGGTTCTGATGCGCAGCATTGGCAAAATTATTGCGCCCCTGAACCGTTTGCGGCATCGGGTAGAGAGCGATTCGCCACAATTGCTATTTCCCAGCGGCTTTACCGCCAGTCTGCCCGATAACGAGGTGGGCTTTTTAGCCCGGGCCATAGAAAAACAATGGCACAAACTCACCAGCCTCCTTGAACGGGAAAGCCAGTTCACGCGGGATATCAGCCACGAGTTAAGAACACCGGTGAGTATATTGCAAAATACGCTCAATCAAGCCGGCCCCATGTCGCCGAGTGACCAAAAGCAGGCTCGCAACCAGTTAGATAAACTCACCAAAACACTCGATGTACTGACCGCCCTGGCCCGCGACGAAAGTCAGCTCAGGCGCCCGCTAAACGTTCTGAGCCTGTTAGAAAACGTTACCATGACCCTGTCGCTGAGCGGCTTACGCCCGGACTTCGAGCTAGTTGTTAATGTGCCTGAAGATTATCAGGTGGTAGCCAATGAAACCCTGCTGTATCTGCTGTTTCGCAACCTTATTGAAAATGCTCATTACCATGGCAGTGAGAATACTCTGCGGATCGCAATCCGGAAGCAGTCTCTGCAGTTTAGTAATCAGAATAACCCGTCAACCGGGGGCCAACAGGAAACCAGTGTTAGCCCGTTAGGGATTGGCCAGGGCCTGTTTCTGGCCCGTCGCATTGTGGATTTTCATCACGGAACCCTTACCGCGCAAACGTTGGTTGAGCACAACAATAAGTACTTTACCGTAGGCATTACTCTGCCCCTTCCCGCCCCTCATGCGCCGGTATCATGTTAAAATACGCGCCCGCTCCCTCTCGCTGTATACGCTTAAATTAACGACAGGCCTCCTTTAAAAACCGAAGTAAGCCGGTAAGATGAGAAGACTGGTTTTTTCGGCCTGCCAGCGTCAGGCTGACAGGCAACAACAGGTAAGGATAGGTTGTATGGATTTAGGACTAAAAGGTAAGCATGCGATTGTGTGCGCTTCAAGCCGCGGTTTGGGCCGGGCCTGCGCTCAGGCACTGGCAGAAGCCGGCGTTAATCTGGTAATCAATGGTTTAAATGCAGAGCGACTGGCTACTGTAGCGGCTGAAATCAGTGACGCAACCGGCGTCACAGTCACGCCGGTTGCCTGTGACGTCAGTACACCGGAAGGACAGGCCAAACTGCTGGCGGCCTGCCCGGCACCAGATATTCTGGTCAATAATAATGGCGGACCACCACTGAAAGATTTTCGCCAACTGGACAACGATGCCATGGTAGATGGCATTAACATGAATATGCTCACTCCTATTAACCTGGTTCAACAGGTACTGGACGGCATGGTGGAGCGTGGTTTCGGCCGTATTATTAACATTACGTCGATGACGGTCAAAATGCCGGTAGCCGGACTGGATCTCTCCAGCGGTGCCCGCGCCGGATTAACCGCGTTTCTGGCTGGCATCGCCCGCACAGTGGCCCACAAAAATGTAACCATTAATAATATCTTACCGGGTTATTTTGCCACCGACCGACTCGACGGCGTATTAAATGCAGGAATGGCCCGTACCGGTAATGATAAAGACACCGTGGCTAAGGAGCTGGCGGCGAAAGTACCGGCCAATCGCTTTGGCGATCCCAGCGAATTTGGCAACACCTGTGCTTTTCTGGCCAGTCAGTACGGAGGGTATATCACCGGGCAAAACATCTTGCTTGATGGCGGCTTAAACCCCAGCGCGTTTTAACCGCTCACAAAAAAGGGCACGCTTAGTGCCCTCTTACTGTTCATCGCGACCTTTCGAGCCACTCCGTTTGCTCAGTATGCGCTTCAACCTCTTCCCGCTGTAGCCAGAGCGTGCGATATTCATCGTTAGCCAGTAATTCAAGCTGATCAGAATAATGGGTCGATTCGACCTGGCGGGAATTACCATAAGCCATAATACCCTTCGCCTTTATCGGCGTTGAGAACTCCACCATGGAAACCCAGGTTTCACCGTGGCGCGGTTCACGAATCCCATCGCCATCCGGATCCCACCAGGTGATCACATTAAATGCGCCAAGATTCCCGTAGCCTCCATGACCGGGCACATCCATATCGCGAATGATAAACCGTGAGACATCGCCAAACCGCGGGTCCATCCGGCCATAGGTTGCAATGGTAATTTCGGCGGCCTTTTTAAGCATGGCGACGGCAGCTTGAGGATCCTTTAAGCCGTATGGTGTTGAAAGCGGTGACTCTGCCTGCCACGGCACTGCATAGTTAGATTGATCCGAAAATCCAGAGCGCTTGCCAGCAAACAATTCTGCCCAGTTCTCAAATAAAATCCCGGCACGGTTATCCACACCAAACTGCCTGTCCCAGGCTTTAAGCACTTGCGCTGCCTGTTGCACCATTTCGTCGTTACTTTCAGCGGCCGCGGCTAGAAGGTCGTCCAGCACGCGTTCGGTCATCAGTGCATAAGTAGAGATTTTTATTTTCTCAAACTGCTCGAAACTTAACTTACCGCTTTCAGCCATCATTTTAACCGCGTTTTGCGCCCGGAAAGACATTGGCCCTTCTACTGCTACGTAAGGTGGAAAATCATTGTAACCATAAACGGCAGGATACGTGGCCAGCCACGGCGGATCGTTAGCATTTTGTACAAAGCCACTTTCGGGGTTAATGACTTTAGGCAGATCCGCGTAATCATGGACTTCGTTCCACACATACTCAGAACTATCACCAGGCACCAACCCAGTCCAGAAAGCCAGGTCGCCCTGTTCGTGTTTGGGCAGAATGCCATTGTAAAGATACTGAATATTGCCTTCTTTATCGGCGTAGGTAATGTTAAACGTTGGCACCTGTAGTCTTTCCATTACCGTAGTAAATTCAGCGAAGCTTGTTGCCTGCAACATATCAAAATACTGTTGCAGCATACCCGGTCGGTCCAGCCCTGCAACGCGCAATGCTACTGTTTCACCATCTTGCCTTTCAAACACCGCCCCGTGAACTGACTTTCTCACAGCCAGTGTTTTTTCTTTAAGCGTGCCGTTTTTCTGTAATACCTGGTACGTCTTTTCGGTAGTCTCAAATGGCAACACCTCGCCATCGAAGAGGTAGCCATCTTCTTTAAGGGTAAGATGGTAAGTGGTGGCACCTGGGATACGGTTTACGGTGTTGGAAATACCCATGCGCTGGTTAAAGGCAAACCGAATTACCGGCAGGCCCACCTGAGTGGCACCGTACATTTCAAAACCAGGACCGCTCAAATGGGCTTCATAATAGGTAAAGAAGCCGGTTGCCCAGGGAAGATGCGGATTTTGCAGCAATAACGTGTTACCGCTGGCAGACTTAGCAGGCGCCACGGCATAAGTATTTGAGCCAGCCTTAAGCGACGGTGCACGCTCGCCAATCACCCGGGAAGGCGAGGCAACATAAATAAAGTTCATCAGCCGGTGGGCATGGGTCACCACATCAACACCAGATACCGGTAATACTTTTAATACTTGCGGATCCAGGGTTTCAGGGTACTTCTTCGCGTAATCGTTAATACCGGCCGCAAAAGCATCGAGGTTTTTCTTAAACGCCTCCGTTTGCTGCTGGTACCACTGTTGCCCTCTTTCAGGGACGTCATTACCGAGTAGCCACAAATCGGTTTGTTCATACTCTTCACCCCAGTATTCGGCGCCTCTTGCCCGGGCCTGGCCGTAAAGCCTCAGGACAATGTCACCCTGACTCTTTGCCTGGGCCCAGCCAAAACCGTAAAACAAATCATCAGCAGTCCCGCTATAAATATGCGGCACACCAAAAGTGTCCCAACGAATTTCGATATCCTTAGATGTACCGGTATCAGGGGGAGATTTAGGAGCGTTATCACAGGCGGTAATAACAAGCGTCAGGATAGCAAGCACAGCAATACGCCAGTCCCTGCAGCGCTGAGTAACGGCTAACATGTTCATAAGAATTCCAACTTCTTCGCCGGTTAAGGCGCTCTCTGTCCGGGGCAAACGGCCAAAGGTATAGGGTAATGCGTCCTGAAGCTTTTTTAGCATGCCGTGTCCGGCGTATCGGTGCAACCAGAGAGAGATTTTAATTGGACAAAACAGCAGGTTATTACGATAAAAGGAGGCCTTATGACCTCCTTTAAACGTGCATATTAGTTCGTTGCGGGGATTAAATTACGATTTCGCATCTGCACATAACTGAGCGCCCACATTACGAAGCCGCCCACAAACAACATTGCCGAGGCGTAGCCAGTTTCATTAAAGGTAGCGCCTGACGCCAACAGCGCGCCGCCTACCCATGGGCCGATGGCATTAGCGGTATTAAAGGCACACTGCACCAGCGCGCCTATCATGGCATGACCGGTGGGCGACACATCCAGCAGCATAGACTGTATCACCGCAGCCAGACCAACACTGGCACCAAGCAGGAATACCGTGACATACAACCACCAGATATTGCCCGCAGCAAATACGTACATGATAGCAATGGCAACGCTGCATAACAGGGCGATACCCGTTGTGGCCAACGGCGAATGATCGGCCAGTTTACTGATCACCAGATTACCAATGGTAGTGCCGATACCAAACATCATCATGGCAATAGAAATGGTCACTTCCGGCGTTTCGGTAACATTAATGATGGTATCTGCCAGATAGGTATAAATACAGAATACGCCGCCAAAGCCCACAAAAATGATGCCGGAAATCGACCATACCAACTTGTTTTTCAATACCCCGAACTCTTCCCTCAACCGGGTTGGATTGGTTACCGGACTGCTGGGCACCAGACGGTAAATCAAAAACATAGTAATGAATGCCAGCACCGCAACAATAGCCATACACACCCGCCAGCTCATATTCTGGCCAACTAGGGTCGCCATGGGAACCCCCACAATAGTGGCAATAGTCAGACCGGCAAACACTTTCGACATGTATGTCGCCCGCTTACCTTTAGGTGCCATGCCCGATGCCACCAACAAAGCGGTACCAAAATACGCACCATGGGGTAATCCGGATAATACCCGGTAGACCACCAGCTCCGTTAACGAAGACGCAATTGCACTTAAGCCATTACCCAACAAAATCATCGCCGTAAACACAATCAACGCAGTGCGGCGATTGGTTTTATTGGTAAGCAGCATAAACAGAGGCGCACCAATGACCACGCCAATGGCATAGGCACTGATAACGTTACCTGCCAGCGAGGGTGTTACGCTGAATGATTCAGCGATTAAGGGCAGCATGGACATCGCCGAAAACTCGGTTAGTCCCAGAACAAACGTTCCCAGCGCCATAGCCAGAATAGGCCAGACCGCTGCGCCCTGATTATATTGTGGTGCAGACATAAACAACCTTAAACACATGACCGAAGTCACTTAAATAAAATGAGACAGCGTCCGTTTAAACTGGTGTTGCAAACGTGACAGCATAAACGAATTAAAACGCGAATGTATTTGTAGGGAAAAGGACCAAACGGGATCGCTTACACTTTTGCGTTAACGTCTCCGGAAAGGACAACTGCTTTATTTTTGTTTGATACCCGTCATTATACGTTATGTATGCAAAGTAATTCTATGCTTTAAACAGGTAACTTATGCCAATTTTAACTTGATTCACCATGCCCGTGCAGGCGTTTACACAGCCGTTTCTTTTCGTTTCCAATTCTTTGATAAGTTTAACAATCAACAGCGGGAGTATTGGTTGTGGTAAGACTTGTATAATGCCTGTAAAACCCTCATTAATAGCCTGAATTAATTGTTTGCCGGATCCTGAATGTCTACTCAACCAAGCTCGAGTCGTATCCTGCTTTTATTTGCTCACCCTTCACAGGCGAGATCAGAGGTCAACAGTGTTTTGTTCAACAGCGCGAAACAGCTCGACGCCGTCACTGCAGTGGATCTGTACGCCCAGTACCCGGATTTCAATATTAATATTGAACGAGAGCAGCAGCGGTTACTCAGTCACGACATCATCATCTTTCAGTTCCCGGTATACTGGTATTCAACTCCTGCTCTGTTAAAAGAATGGCAGGATTTAGTCCTCGAATACGGTTTTGCGTATGGCAAGGGCGGCGATGCCCTGAAAGGTAAATTGTTTTTTTGTGCCGTTTCAGCTGGCGGCCGCGAAGAAGCTTATCAAACCGACGGATTTAATCATTTTACCCTGCGCCAGTTACTCCAGCCGCTGGAGCAAATGGCCAGTATTACCCAGTTAACGTATTTAGCACCCTTTGCCCTGTTTGGCTCTCGCACTGCAAAAGAAGAACACCGAATCACCCGCCACTCAGCATTGTGGACAGCGCTGCTTGAAGCATTGGCAAAAGGAGAACTGGATATCGCTAAAGCCCGACAGCTTGAAAACATGACCAGCTATTTTAACGAGCAGGAGCTCAACCAATGACCGGCTATTTTTTACAGGCGTTTATCTATTTGCTGGCGGCGGTTGTGGCGGTCCCGGTGGCTAAGCGACTGGGTTTAGGGTCGGTGCTGGGTTATTTAATTGCCGGCCTACTGATTGGTCCGGTATTAGGGCTGGTAGGTGAAGAAACCAATACTATTCAGCACTTTGCCGAATTTGGCGTGGTCATGATGCTCTTTTTAGTCGGCATGGAGCTCGAACCTAAAGCCTTATGGAATATGAAGCTGCGCTTACTGGGGCTTGGTGGATTACAGCTGTTACTTACGGCTGCGGTGATCACCGGCATTGCGATCAGCGCCGGATTAAGCTGGCAGGTTGCACTCACTATTGGTCTGATCTTTGCGCTATCTTCCACGGCTATTGTGCTGCAAACCTTTCAGGAAAAAGGCCTGCAACAAACGGAAGGCGCCAAAGGCGCTTTTTCGATTCTGCTGTTTCAGGATATTGCCGTTATTCCTATGCTGGCGCTGATCCCACTTCTTGCATTACCGGAACTGGCCAGTGCCATTAATCAGGTAGCCGATCAGAACGCCGGACACGGTGATAATCTGGTCGATGGCCTGCCCGGCTGGTTATACGGGCTGGTGATTATCGCTTCCATTGCCTTTGTAACTATCGGCGGTCATTACCTGAGCCGTCCCCTATTCCGCTTTGTAGCCTCATCTGGGCTGCGCGAAATCTTTACCGCCACCGCCTTAATGCTGGTGATTGGCATCGCCGCATTAATGGGATTGGTGGGATTATCGCCTGCCCTGGGAGCCTTTCTAGCCGGCGTTGTGCTGGCTAACAGTGAATTTCGTCACGAATTGAAAGCCAATATTGAACCCTTTAAGGGACTGCTACTGGGATTGTTCTTTATCACTGTGGGCGCCGGTATTCATTTTGGCACACTCACCGAAAACCTTGGCCTGATCATCAGTATTACACTGGGCGTTATGGTCCTTAAAGCCTTGGTTTTATTACTCATCGCCACCTTGTTTGATCTCAAGGGCTCCAATCGCTGGCTGCTGACCCTAAGCCTGGCGCAGGCCGGTGAATTTGGTTTTGTTTTAATCAGCTTCGCGGCTCAGAACAGTGTGCTTGCCACCGATTTAATTGCCCTGCTACAACTGGTAGTGGCGCTGTCTATGTTTCTCACTCCGGGTTTATTTATCTTATTTGAGCGGGTCATCATGCCGCACTATATGCGGGATAAAAGCAGTCGACAACACGACACGGTAGACGACAAAGGAACAGTGATTATTGCCGGCATCGGCCGGTTTGGTCAGATAGTCAACCGCCTGCTGGTTGCCAATGATTTTAAAACGGTGATTTTGGATATCCGCTCAGAACAGGTCGATTTAATGCGCCAGATAGGGACACAGGCCTACTTTGGCGATGCCTCCAAACCCGGCATGCTCGGTACGGCCGGCATCGACGAAGCAAGCTTAATGGTTATCGCCATTGATGATCGTGAAGCCGCCGTGGAAATGGTGAAATATGTCAAACTGTCTCACCCGCATCTTAATGTGCTGGTCCGCGCTTTTGACCGCGGGCATGGCTATCGGCTGCGTCAGGCTGGTGCCGATTACCTGATTTCTGAAACCTACCACTCGGCGCTGGAAATGGGGGCTCAGGCCCTTCGATTTCTCGGCGTTCATCCGTTTCAGGCGGAGCGTCAAAAGCACGCCTACCGGGATATTGAAGCACAGCAAAGCGATGTGCTTTACGAAGCCTGGAAAGATGATGCCAGTGGCGAGAGGTTTGATAATAACTATCGGGAGTTGTTTATGGAATTACAGCAACTAATCGATGATGCACTCAAATCTGACCTTCATGATAATCACTCCAAACGACGAAGCTGGACACCACCGCCCAAAGGCTATGCTGAAGAGCAGTTGAAAGACCAGAAAGAGCAGAAAGACTAACTGTTGTTACAGTTGGTCGCCCTGTGGTGTGTCGGCAAACATATTTAAATCCCCCAGCATCTGCTTCAGCACTCCGTTTTGCGCAAACTGTATGAGCTTTTCATTAATAGCGCTGAACAGCTCTTCATGACCGGGATGGCAAATCATGGTATCGCGCATGGTTAGTGGCGAGAACTGTTTCGAATAGGGCAATTCACTGATCCCCAGTTCCTCGTAGGCAAACAACACATCCGGGTAAAAAGAAAAAATGTAATCGACCTTTTTATTCATCAGCATCTGCACATTTTCGGTCTCACTGCTGACTTCAAAAACCTCCATCACACGGTCAGCAATGCCCTGCATTTCATCACTCATTGGCGTGCCACGCACAATACTTAGCACTGCATGATTGGGAATATCACTGGCTTGCATTACCGGAGGTTGCTCCTGCCGTGATATCACCCTTACCATGGCTTTATTTAAAGGCATACTGATCAGCACATTTTGTAAATCGAGACTGCTATCCTGTAAATCGAAACTCGTAATGCCTGGCGCATAACAGGCATATTGTTTATCGACAAATCCCCGTTTAGCCCGCGACATAGGCATCACTATTATCTCAACCTGATCAGCTAACCCGCTTTCTGCCAGTGCCCGTTGCAAAATCTCGTAGTAAACGCCCGCCCCTTCATGTTCACCAGGGATATGAAAAAGGCCGGTTAACTGTGCACCCACAATCACTTTTTTGGGGAGCTTTTCGGCTGCCGCCGGTAAGGCCATCAACGGGCTTAACGCGGCAAGAAACATTAAGAAGTATCGCAACAAACTCTCTTCCAACTCTGCTAGTTAATCAACATTCTGCTTTTCAACTTTATGCAGAGGTCTAAATTCCTGCAAGGCAATCGACGAAAATATTGCTCATTCTTTAGGGTAATACGGACCTGAAAGGCGGCTTTGCTCCAGCGCGCTGACGGATTTGTCGGGGGGTCTGCTGATGCCAGCGTTTGAATGCCCGGGTAAAGTTTCCGGCATTGCTAAAACCCAGCCGATAACCCACCTCACTCAATGGCAGATGCCCTGATTCTACCCACAACAGCGCCTGTCGGCAGCGCAATGCGTCAAGGACCTTCTGAAAGTTGCTGCCTCGCTCAGCGAGGCGTCGTTGTAAGGTACGGCAACTGATACCCAGCTTCTCAGCCACCTGGATGAGTGTTAATGAGCCCAATGGCAAATGATTGAGCAATAATGACTCCAGCCGGCCACGCAGGTCAGTACGGTCAAAGCGTGCCAGATAGTCGGCCACCAGCGCATCATTTTGTGCAGCAAGTTCCGGACTGGCGGTTAATAAAGGCTGATGCATCACCGCCTCGCTGAAGACAATCATATCGCACGCCGCATTAAAAAATACCGGGCACTTAAACACCCGCTGCCAGGGAGTGGGATCACGGGGCTGGGGGCGGCTTAACGAAACCTGCAATGGCACCAGGCCAGGCTCAAATATATGACGGGCAGTGAGCATACAGGTTCCCATAAAGGCATCAGTTTCTGCTGCACTCCAGTGCTCAACGGTAAGACCTTTATACAGGCTAATATTAACCACATTACTGGCGGCACTCACTTCCAGCGTGCCGTAATCCGCAAACATGCGAAAATTCCGCGCCAGCCGTTCAAAGCCTTCCATCAAAGTATTGCTGGCCCAAATGGCAAATCCTAACGCCTGCCAGGAGGTGGGCCTGACAAACCGGGCAACGGTTAACCCTACCGCTTCATCCTGGGTCAGGCTTTCCACCAGTCGCCACAAGCGGTTTAACTGCGCCAGGGGGTATCGGGTTTCCGGGCGGGCCGCAAGCACCGGGTCTATCCCCACCCGCTTTAACAACGTCTGCCCCTCGAGCTCATAAGCCTTCAGCGCCCGACTAATAACCAGTGGCCAACTACCAATAACACTATGAGATTGCTGAGTTAACAGGTCATTCACCGGGCCAGTCTGTGCTGCGTAAACCAAGCCTCTACCTTTTAATTATCTTTACGCGCCATTTGCTAATCCTAACACGCCAACCCCTTGCCTGTTAACATTTTTAAAACAACACTGTAACAACGTACCCTTTCAACACCGGAGCTGTGTGATGCCTGTAAAAATGCTGCAAGGGGCTGACAATGCCCAGTCCTATCCTCTTCTGATCAAACAAATTTTTGCTTCTGCCGGCCGCTTTGAACCCGATAACCAGATAATTTATCGGGGTGAACAATCTTTCAGTTATCGTGACTTTACTCAACGAGTACAGCAACTGGCTAACGCCCTGAAAGCCGCCGGTGTAGAGGCCGGCGATACCGTCGCCGTGCTGGACTGGGACAGTCATCGTTATCTTGAGTGCTACTTTGCCGTGCCCATGCTGGGCGCTATTCTTCATCACGTTAATATCCGCTTGTCACCGGAACAGGTGGCCTACACCATGAACCACGCAGAGGACAAACTGGTGTTGGTGCATGACGATTTTCTGCCGCTTGCTGATCAACTGGCCGGTCAGCTGGCCACCGTGAAAGGTTACATACGGTTAAGTGACGGCCAAACGCCTCCGGCAACACCCAATATCGCCGTGCTGGGGGAGTATGAATCCTTGTTGGCAGAGCAAAGCGTTGAGTGCGAGTTTCCCGATTTTGATGAGAACAGCATAGCCACCACGTTTTACACCACCGGCACCACCGGTAATCCTAAAGGCGTCTTTTTTAGTCATCGCCAGTTAGTGCTGCATACCCTTAACATGGTTGGCATGCTCGGCAGCTATGAGGGACTGCCACTGCTGCGGTCTAATTCGGTGTACATGCCTATCACGCCAATGTTTCACGTGCATGCCTGGGGCGTACCCTATGCGGCGGTCATGCTCAACTGCACGCAAATTTACCCGGGCCGTTATGAGCCCGACCTGCTGGTTGACCTTATCAGGCAATACAAGGTGGATTTCTCCCACTGCGTACCAACGATTCTGCAAATGTTGCTGGGCTGCGAGAAAGGTAAGGCAACCCGGCTCGATGGCTGGAAAATTCTTATTGGTGGCAGCGCTCTGCCCAAAGGCCTGGCCACTGCTGCCATGCAAAAAGGGGCAGATATTTATTCGGCTTACGGCATGTCCGAAACCTGTCCGCTGCTAACCGTTACTCATTTAAACAAAGCCCAACGGGCGCTCCCTCCCGAGGAGCAGCTCAAATACCGCACGCTCACCGGTGTTGCCTCGAATCTGGTGGATTTGCGTATTGAAGAGCCCAATGGCCAGCCCGTGGCACATAATGGCAGTCATGTAGGTGAAGTCACCGTGCAGACGCCCTGGCTCACTCAGGGGTATCATAAGGAACCGGCTAAACAAGAGGAGCTCTGGGAAGGTGGTCGGCTGCACACGGGAGATGTGGCCTGTATTCACCCTGATGGCTTTGTCGAAATTAAAGATCGCATTAAAGACGTTATTAAAACCGGAGGAGAATGGATTTCTTCTATTGAGCTGGAAGATCTTATCAGCCAGCATCCGGAAGTCGCTGCCGTGGCAGTGGTGGGCATGCCCGATGAAAAGTGGGGAGAACGTCCGCACGCCATGGTAGTTGCCAGCAATGCCACGCTTTCAGCCAGGGATATTCAGCAGCATTTACAGCAGTTTGTTGAAAGCGGCCATATCTCAAAGTGGGCGGTGCCGGAACATATCACCCTGGTGGATGATATTCCCAAAACCTCCGTGGGCAAAATCAATAAAAAGGTCATCCGCGCCACCCTCGCAAGCTAATTTACCGGCGGGCGTCCTGCCCGCTTTTGCACTTAGCCCGGCTGAGTATACCCGGGGGCAATCGCCAGGTTATCCACATCTCGCAAGGTAAAGCGGTTCTGTAACCATAACTGGTATTCTGCCCCTTCCAACGTCCCTCTTTCGGTACAGTCCACGTTCCAGCGGCGCAGCAGATAGCCCGCCATCGCTGCCCGAACATTAATCAGCAACTGACTGTTTTCCATGCCGTAATCCATTTCTATTGCGGTAGGAAAACTCACGTTTTTCGGATGTGGAACTAATTGCAAAGGGATCATGCGATGCCATTCACTGTCGTATTCAGCCAGTTCGTTGGCGGCCGGAGCCGACTTTAAAGTAACCTTACTGAGTCGGGTTAGCACAAAGTCACGGAAACTCTGGCTTTTACGATCAAAAGCCCGAACATGCCAGCGCAAACCGTTATCCACAATGGCGTGGGGTACCAGTTCCCGCGCCGCTGAGCCGCTCGATAAAGAGGTGTAGATCACGCTCACTGCACGGTTGTTCAGCATAGCCTGTACGAGCCTGGCTACAATAAAAATATCCGGCACATTGAGACTGGATGGCGCTTCAACCGGAAAGTGAATATCGCCAATGGCATCGAAACCGTCAGAAATATCATTAGCCAGTTTAGTCAGCGTACGCTGTGCGTCATGCTCGAATAAGGGCTTAAATCGGGTGGTTTGAAAATAGCGCTTTTCCCGGGAATCATATTCCAGGTTTTCCGGTGCCATTTCCTTATACAAATTAAAATCACGGGAGCCTGCCGAGAGCCCCACTTCGAAGCGGTTAATCAGATCCTGACGGTAGATCGCCCCTTTAAACAATAAACAAAAATCGATATAGGCCAAACGCTGGCGCTGGGCGAAACTAATACTGGCTAACACAAATTCGTCCCTGACAAAGACAACTAAAACACCAATATGGTTTATTTTAACTCGGTTGTAAAGCGTTCGGCGTATATTGACACTTAAGGTAAATCTGCCTGGAGTAGTTTGCGATTGTTACCATCGTACTGCCAGGATAAGCGATAGCTTTGCGAAGGACGATCGTACTGTTCGGCATCCAACACCAGATAGCGCGCGACAAAAGTACCATCGGCCAAGCGATGGATAAAATCATAATATTCCAGTTCCTGCCCCGGTGATGACTGGCGATCGACTGTGTAGCTTTTCAGTAAAAATAAGTCGTCAGCGCCCAGCCTGAAATACTTTCGGTAATTGTCGGCAAACGCATGTGAGTGCTCTTTTTCACGCTCTTCCGGGCCATCCAGAATCAGTGGTGCGGTTTCTGCGTTACCAGTGGTTTTTATTGCGCTTGCTGATGGCAAATAAAAAGGCTCTCTGGCTTCCCTTATGCCGGAAAAAAGTCGTTTGAGCCACAACATACTCTGTATCTCCCTGCCATTACACCTGGGCACTGTAGCGGATGTTCCTGGTCTTTTTTCTACTCTTAAAGATAGACCAGCACATAGGGTTGTAAATAGCGGTCAGGCAAAAATCAGGTAAAGAAAATGCCGGGCCGCACTGACCAGGCCGCCGCTATGCTGATGTCCTTCCGCTCGTAGTATTCTGAGATCGCGACGAGTAAATGTCTTGCCCCCCTGAATAACCATTTGCGGTTCGGCCAGGGTTTGCGGAAACGTCATTGGGTTATCGGCCAGCAGTAGCATATCAGCCGCAAAGCCCGGGGCGATTTTACCCAAATCATGATCGCGTTTTAAAATAGCCGCCGCATATACCGTAGCACTTTTGAGTACTTCGTAAGCAGGAATGCCGGCTTTTACCATCAGCAGTGCCTCACGCACCGTGGCCGGTCCGGGCACATCGACTAACGCACCGGCATCAGATCCCAATCCCATAGTTACGCCTTGTGCAAATAACGTCAGCGTCATGGCATTGAGATAATCATCTACCTGCTGGTTATAGTCAGCCAGCGCTGGCGCTGCGTCCAGCCAACGCTTGAATGACGTTGCTTCATACACCAGACGAACAAAGGGATTGATCGCTCCTAAATCCTGACGGTCGAGATACGCCTGTTTTTGCTGGCTTAATAGCGTTAGCTCCTGATTGACCGCCAGCGTGGGGATCAGCGGTACCTGGTGTTCGCGCAAAAAGTCAGCCGCCTCTTGCACCTTTTGTGGGTTTCGCTGCTGCCCTAAAAAACCGTCGAACACTTCTTCCACATGTTCAAAACTGGCCAGCGCTCCATGGGCTTGCAGATTTTCGGCCATCAACTCGTAAGACGGATGCCCGGCAACCGACACATTGAGTTTTCCCGCTTCATCCAGCACCGCCTCATACACATCGGCATGCAACCCTTCGTAAACCTTAATAAAGTCATAACCCTGATTAATGTAATCACGCACGGCCTGACGAGCAATATGCGGATCGTTAACCCGAAAATGCGACAGCGGATCGCCCTGCTCAACACTATTAAAAACAGGCGACGATAATATCAGCCGACTACCAAACCACTCACCACGGTTAAGCTCTTTCCGCCACTTAAGCTGATAGTCATAGCCGCCCATGTTACGCAGCGTGGTAACGCCAGCGGCCAGTGCCGACTTGGCATAACTGCGATCCAGTACATGCACATGCAAATCAATAAGTCCCGGCATAACAAAACCGCCCTTACCATCGACCTCAGGTAAATCTTGTGGCAGTGGTGCGTCGGCAGGCTGAACAGCAGTAATCACGCCCTCACGTACAATAACAGTGTGATTTTCCTTTACCGAGTCATCTTGCATGCTCAGCACATTGACATGTGACAAAATAAGGCTTTGTGGGCGGAAAAGTTCCAGCGATGTACTGCCGTGTTCATAATGCACATAGGTTGCCAGGGCGGTTACACACAACAGCAAAATGCCGCAGATAAACAATACCGACAAACCAATGGCTTTGATGGGAATAAAGTTAACGCCTGAGGTTTTCATTTGATGCTCCGATTCAATTTAATGGAGCCACTTTGCGCCAGTACCGACATGTGCGCGACCAGAATCAGGATTCTGCACCCGTTTATCGCATTCTGGCCCTCGGTTTATTCTGTACCTGAGGTGCTTAATCCCCCGCCCGTAGCGGCGTAAGATACTGGCCGGGGGTTTTACCGGTATGTTTTTTAAAGACCGCATTAAATGACGATTTAGAACTGAACCCGGCATCCATTGCCATATCGAGCAAAGTTTTATGTGGCGCATTTTTAGCTAATTCAGCTACCCGTTGTATGCGCAACTGGTTAATGTAGTCAGCGAAACTCAGGCCACCACCGGTATTAATCGACCAGGAGATATCTTTCACAGTGAGACCGGTATAGCCGGCAATATCCTGCAAACAAATACGGGGCTGACAGTACCATTGATGTTCGCGGATCTGGCTGTCCAGCGCCGCAAAAATGGCAGCGGCCTGACTGTCTTCATGGGGCGCAGGCTGCGCATTCGTTTCTTCAACTTCACTGAGTCCGTTAAACAGCGCCGGTTGCCGAACCAGGCCAACAATGGCAATACACAGCACCAGTAAAAACGCGACCTGGTCGAGCAAATACCAGGTACTGCGAAAAGGCTCGGTTGTCACGGCCTGCAAATTCACCCGCACCATGTCCAGGATTAGCAGCACCAGCAGTACCACCAGTGTATTGAACAACCAGTGCAGGGCTTTTCTTTCGGTGTCGGCTTCACGTTCTGCCATCGCAGCGTGGTAACGTTTAAGCCAGATGAGTGCCAGCGCAAAGTAAATCAACTGGCTCACCGCCCCAAGCAGCAACACCCATTGCAGGTAGGGCGTAAACGGTAATGCCATCAGCGTGGGTACAAAATGCGTGCTGTCCCTCAAGGTTAAGGGTTGCTCGGGCACCAGTAACACACGTACCATCAGATAAAAGAGCGGGCCCAGGGTCAGGCTAAAAGCCGGTGTAACGTACCAGGCAACCGCACCGACATTAAGTTCTTCATAAAGATTAAAAGCCATCATCACACTCTGTATCAGCAGTGCCATTATCAGGCCATGATAGCGCTGTTCCCCCACCAGCAGGCTTACCCCGAGTAAACCGGTGAACAAGGTTAACAGCTGTATAATATTAACCGGTTGCAGGTAGAATTCAGCTAGCAACACACGTTATCCCTCTCTGGCTTGCTAATGCAATGGTAGTCCTTAAAAGCAGACCACCAGTTTAGCAAAAAAGCGCCAGACAGAGACAACACTTTGTATTTTGTTGTTATACCTGCCCTGGCATGCCAATAAAGCCGGGTAACTGCTTAATGCGATCGATCCAGGCCAGGATATGGGGGTAGTCATCCAGCGAAATGCCACCCTCTGGTGCAATCGCAACATAGGGCATCACTGCACAGTCGGCAATAGTGGGGTGACCCAGTGCAAGCCAGTCGTGCTCAGCCAGGTGATCGTTCAGTAACGTCAGGATAGTATCCGAAATGTCCAGTGCCGTGGGTTTATCAAATTCAAACCCAAACTTATCTACCAGCCTGGCCACGTTCGGGCCATGTTGAATTTCGTTGGCCGCAGTGGATAACCATTGCTGCACTTGTGCCATCTGGCCAGGCTCAGAAGGTAACCAGCTTTCTAAATCATACAAGCGGGCAAGATAAACCAACATGGCCTGGGAATCACGTAACACCACATCACCATGTTCTAACACCGGCAACTGGCCAAACGGGTTTAACGCCAGCATAGCCGAGCTTTTGTGATCACCGGCCATAAAGTCTACCGGCACAATTTCCAGCTCAATATTGGCCAGTGCGGCAAACAGCCGGACTTTATAACAGTTTCCAGACAGCTCAAGATCGTACAATTTCATGCTTCGTCTCCATGTTAAAAGAAGGTTAATTCACTGAGAGTCACCTTAACTTGTCTGTTTTTCGCAAAAAATATGCGATATTTGATTTCTGTAAACCGTTTTTCGCACTAATAAGGCCGATATGGACAAATTAAAAGCCATGAGAGTGTTTGTTGAAATTGCCGACATGGGCAGCCTGACTGCTGCGGCAAATCGCCTTGAAACCTCCCTCACGTCGGTGGTACGCACCCTGGCGGCTTTGGAAGATCACCTTAAAGTCCGACTGTTTAACCGCAATACCCGTCAAATCGCCATCACCGATGAAGGGCGCGAATATTATCTGCGCTGCCGCACGATCCTGGCCGAAGTGAATGACGCCGAAAGCATGTTGACAGACCGACAGGCAGAGCCGCTGGGCAAAGTGACGGTGACCGCACCAGTGACCTTTGGTAAACGTCACGTGGTCCCTAAAATAAACACTTATCTGAACCAGTATCAGAAAATGCAGGTGGATTTGGTATTACTCGACCGCCCGGTGGACATGCTTAGCGAAGGCATTGATATTGCCGTACGTATTGGCCGGATTGGCAATCACGACCTGGTCGCCCGGCAACTGGGAACGATGCGTCATGTGCTGTGTGCCAGTCCGGCATTTTTGGCCACTCAGAGCGCCATTGAACATCCGCAGGACCTTGCCGGTAATGCCTGTGTACACTTAAGCGTGCTGGATAACCCCGAAGACTGGCATTTTCAGCATGGCATTAAGCTGATGTCGGTCGCTATGCAAAGCCGTTTAATTACTAATCAGGTCGACGCCGCGCTGGACGCCTGTATTGCCGGTGTGGGGTATTGCCGTTTTTTACATTATCAGGTGAGTGAGGCCGTGAAGCGTGGCGATTTACAGATTTTATTACCCGACTACGAACCTCATCCGCTGCCAGTACACTTGCTTTATGCACCGGTAAAACTGCAAACCAAACGCCTGCGCTCTATGACTGACTGGCTTACTCAGTCGTTACAGCAGGATCTCACGGCTATCTCACAGGGAGGCCAGCCATGACCCAACCAGCCGACTCGCTCCTGGCAGAGATTCGAAGCTGTGCATTGTGCGCCGGTAACCTGCCCTATCCACCACGGCCAATTGTGCAAATTGAAGCGCAGGCACGCATCTTGATTATTGGCCAGGCTCCGGGGGTCAAAGCACACGACAGCGCCAAACCCTGGAATGACAGCAGTGGCGACAAGTTACGCCATTGGCTGGGAGTTAACCGGGAGCAGTTTTACTCGCCGGCTTTTACCCACCTGCCCATGGCATTTTGTTTTCCTGGTTATAAAAACGGCGCCGACGCGCCGCCCCCCAAAATTTGCGCTCAAACCTGGCATGCCAGAGTGCAGGCACTGTTACACCCGGCCCTGACGCTATACATTGGCCGTTATTCCCAGCAGTATTATCTGCCCGGGCACAAAACCCTCACCGAGGCAGTCAGGAGCACCACACAAACACCGGGTAAGGCTTTTGCATTGCCTCACCCATCGGGTCGGAATAACCGCTGGCAGGCCCGCAATCCCTGGTTCGAGGCTCATTCGCTTGAAGTATTGCGCCAGCGTGTCAGGGCGGTGCTAGGGTAAGCTAACGACCGGTCTTCCATACTCGCTTATTGAAGCACTTCAAGCGCGGTTTCGATGGCCGAATCCACGCCCCCAGAGCGATCAGATTGGGGGAAAAAAGGCACTTCAACATCTACCGGCACGCCAACGCCTTCGTACCAAACATCATCCGGTGATAGATACACTTCGTTGGATAGCCCCAGCTCGTGCTCGCCTGGCAAAACCCACTGCAGAATGTCAGAGAAAATACCGTGGGTAGGTTCACCAATGAGTGTGACATGAGGCAACTGCTGCATCGATAAACTAAACGTCTCGGCAGCTGACGCCGTATCGTTACTTACCAACAATGCCACCGGTTTGCCGGTATAATTCACATACTGACTTGGCGCTATATATGAGGATTGCGTTGCGGTGACGTCCGCACCATCCCGGGCAAACTTTTTATAGGCCAGAAATTCACTCTCGGTAAAGCGACTGGCAATGGCAAGACTAATGTAGTCATTGCCACCCCCGTTGTAACGTATATCAATCATCAGACCGTCGGTAGCGGCTAAATCGGTGAGAGCTTCATCCAACGCCTCATTCAGGTTACTCAGGTTGGAGGTTGTTTGTGTCAGGTCATCACTGTCTGCTTCTGCCGTTGAATAGTTATGCATAGCATCTATGCGCAAGTACCCGATGTTATTGATGGCAAACCAGGTGATTTGTTCAGACTGATCCTGTGCGATATCTGAAGTCGCGTAACTCAGTATGGTATTCACTTCCTGCGCCAGCGCGGTATCGATATAGCTTTCAATGTTAGCCACAATAGCGTTATTCAGCTCACTGTGTTCAAGCGGAAAACTCAGGCCGTTAGCCAGAGCATACTCTTCAATCAGATGGGTGGTATGCACAGGTTTGGTATAGGCCTTAATTATAGTGCCATCGGCGGCGCTCCAGGAATTGTGAGAATCGGCCAGCGGCAACAGGGTTTGATAGATAGCCTCATACAAGGTGACGTTATTCGCCGTGACCTGGGTTTCCTGAGCGTAAGTTAACGCCGCCCAGTCTGCATTCATGCGGTTAAAATCAACGTAGTATTCCGCCATTATCTGACTGTACAGGGCAAACAACTCCTGATTGGTTAAGTCAGACGCTACCGTTAATGGCTCGCCGGCACAGGATGCCGGTACCTGCTCTACTTTTTCAAGCATCTTAGTGGGCGCATGAAACTCCCGGGTGCCGGTGCCCACAAACCACTCCAACGCATCTTCAGTGTTGTTTAAAGCCACGCTGCGGGTCAGCTCTGCAGTAGACAGATCATCAAAACTGTCCTGCAGTACACAATAATCGGAGGTGTAGCGATAATATTGAACGCTGTTGTCATCCACCACCAGAACCTGACCATAAGCAGAGGACAGCCAAATGCCCTGATAGGCTTCAGCTATTGCCGGAGCAGGCTGGCCGCTGCCGGGAAGGGAGTTAATTTGATCTTTGCTGCCTCCACCTCCGCAGCCAGAAAGTAATGAGGTTGCCATAACGGCAGCGATAACGTTTAAAGTAGCACGCATAACACAGAGTCCTTTTGCCTGTCTCTTATACACATCTCCGAGCCCACGAGACAGGCAGAAATCTC
>OJDQ01000111.1_pt1 | contig 43045 bp, 38 predicted proteins | sample 1592851 | NCBI WGS metagenome assembly OJDQ01 (sample SAMN05416774, study PRJEB24817) | seawater metagenome | isolation source: Sea water | place: Canada:Atlantic | collected 2013-07 | reverse complement strand
CAGAATATAATTAATGAGGTGGGGGCGGCACTACTACCGCGGAGCGGTTTAGTCCAATGACCATTAGCTGAAGTGTTATAACTGATTGAGTCCTAATTTATTTTTTGCCTGATTAAATTAGAACTCACCCAACTAAGCCACAAACCGCCAAACCCACTATTAATCTTCATACAGGTGAGAATAAATCACTCTTAGGGTACGCTGCAGGTTTTGCTTTGCCATTGGCCAGTAAATAGAAATATTGTCGATGTTGTCATGATTACAGTCTGCGCTCAGTCGTGACTCCATATCTTTGAGCGGTGCTGAATTAATGGTGCTAATAACGCTTATTAACCGCCGGCACCCCAGCAGTATGGCCCGATGATCGTCGGCCATCACCGCTTCATCCATAATTTGAGTTGCGGCCGACAGTTTGTCCATCAAACTGGTTAAAGACGTGGCCATTGAGCTTACCTGATGACTGCTTTGCAGATAATTCAGCAAATCAAACCAGGCATTTGGATCAGGCGGCATAGCAAGATTGGCAAAATCTGGTTTTTCGCGTACCTGTTCAGTAATTTCCTGCGCTTGTTGCAACTCCACTTTTTGCGCTTCAACCAGCGCTTTCTCCTGTTCTGCCAGTCTCGACTCACTGTCTTTCAATTTCGTCTGAGCTTGCTGTAACGCCTTCTCGCGATTCTCCAGTTGCGATTTACGCTCGCTCAGTTCATTTTCCAGTGAACTAAGCTGGGCATGTAAATCAGACTGTGAAGAATTCTGCTGATTTAACTATTGCTGCGAGGCGGCGTATTCGCGCTGCACGGCCTCCAGTTGCTCGGTGAGCTGCTGCTGTTGCTGTTCGAGTTGCTCAATACTGTTCTGACTGGACTTCAGTGAAGACTGCTGCTGTTCAACCTGAGCCCGAAGTCTTGCTTCCTGCTCTTCCTGTTGCGCCAGCCGTGCTTCTAATGCCTGCGCCTGTTCTTTGGAGCGATTCAGCTCTTCCTGCAGTTTTTGCTCTTCGCTTTGTGTCAGCGTTACTTTCTCTTCAGCATCAGCCAGCTCGCTCATACTTGAGTGCAGTTTGTTCTGCATTGCTGAATTCTGACTTTGAGCTTCCTCCAGCGCTTGCTGTAACTGTTGCTTCTGAGCTTCGATTTCCTCGTGATGCTTACGCCACTGTTCGTCACTGCCAAGCATCATTTCTTTCTGCTTGGCGGCTCGCTGCGCCACGTCGGCCATTTCCGACTGCAATTGTTCCAGCTTGCTCTGCTGTGACTCACGTTCCAGTTTTTCTGCTTCCATCTGCTTCTGGCGGTTGTCCAGTTCCGCTTCGGCTGCGGCAAGCTTTGCTTGTTTAGCAGCCAGTTCCTTAGCCAGTGTTTCCTGTTCAGCCTGCCATTTTTGCTCGCTTTGCTGTATGGCTTGCTGTTGCTGACTGGATTTGTACTGCATTTCACCGAGCTCTTCCTGGAGCTTGGCGAAGATAGCCTGTTGACGGGCTTTTTCCTGTTTTTCAGCTTCAGTTTGTTGCTTGGCCTCAGACAGGATCTGCTCTGTTTGTTGTAACTCCGCCTGTTTGGCCTGCAGTGCCTGCTGCAGCGCTTCATGCTCAGCCTTGCGCTGCGCATCTGCTTCGGCAACTTTCGACTGTTGCTCAACCGTGCGGCTTTCAATATCGGCCAAATCATTCTGCAGTTGCGCCAGACGTTCCTGCTGCGCGGCCTTTTCCTGCTTATCCTGTTCTGCCTGTTGCTTTATTTCTGCCAGTGCCGTTTGCGTTGACTGCAACTGCGACTGCTTGGCTTCCAGCTCTTTGGCCAGTTGCTCTGCGTGGGCCTGCATATCACCCTTCTGCTGAGTAGACATCGTTTCAAGCATCTGCATTTCATGCTGCAAGTGATCGATATGACGCGCTTTTCCTTCGGCTTCGGCCTGCATTTTCTGATACGCCATAGCCAGCTCTCGGCGCTCCACTTCTGCCTGCTCGCTGGCCTTGCGTTGATTTACCAGTTGCTCGCGCAGCTTCTCTGACGCTTCACTGGAACTGTTTAACTGTGACTGTAAAGCGGCAATCTGGCCGCTCACGTCGCCAATTTGCTTATCTTTATTTTCAATAGACGCCTGTAAACCGGCTATTTCCGCTACGTAATTTTCAACCGCTGATTGTTGCTCAGCCTGCTGTTGTTCCAGTCGCTGTGTTTCCTGTTGGCTTTGTTCGAGTTGATCCTGCGCCTCACGGTATTTACGTTCACTGTATTGCAGGGCATCGGCGATCTGATTGCGTTGTTTTTCCAGACTGCCCACTTTCATGCTGGAGCGTTCAAGTTGCGCTTCAAGCGCCGCGTTTGCCTGTTGGCTTTCTTCCAGGAGTTCGCGGTTTTGTGTGTAGTCAGACTTCAGGCTGGCCAGGTGTTCACTGATATCCTTATGCGCCTGTTGTAGCTCAGAGATAGTTTCTATTTTCTCCGACAGGGTAACTTCTGCATCCTGTAATTTCAGCTCGGCCTGAGCCAGGGTTTGTTCGGTTTCAGCCAGCGCTTCCTGTTGTTGTGCTAACTGATGCTGACTGCTGGCCAGTTGTTGTTGTTTTTCTTCAACTTCAAGTTCGGCCGCTTCGCGAAGTTTAACCGCCTCCGTCCGCGCCACTTTGGCTTGTTCAATGGCACGCAAATCTATCCAGACACAAATAATACCCTGTAGTTTGGCGTCCCTTAAAATGGGAATGAGCGTCAGTTCGCAGGGCAGCGTTCGCTGCTGGTACTGGTGTTGCCAGCTTAGGGTAACCACCTGACCCCGGCTGCCAACGATATCCAGCTTTTGTGCGAGCGTCTCGGTATTTGCCGCAGCACCGTGTAGTTCAGGGGCTGTTAACTGCAGCCCCAGCATCTCTTCTTCATCCTGAATGCCAAAGAAAGCACAGGCAGCAGAATTAAACTGGGTAAAACCCTCGTTGGTTAACAGCGCCACCGGCACACTGGCGTATTTCACCAGGCGATCAAAGCGACTGTTCAGATAATCCTGCTCTTCACGGCTGCCAATCCAGCACACATACTCTTCTGGGATCTCGCTAATTTTGTTGGCATGCAAGGTCGTCGACAGGGTTTTGTTAGTGCCACTTTTGAGCCGCGCCGGAAATTCCCTTGCCTGATCATGACGGTCAAGTCGCAGCGTAAGTTTGTCGGTTTCCGCTTTATCCGTAAACAACTGGTAAAAGGAGTGTGATAACAAGTCCTGACTATTCATATCCAGTTGTCGGCAAAGGGTTTGGTTAACTTCCTTAATTTCACCTTCACGATTAAACACTGCGATGCCCATTGGCGAATGGTCGGTAAACATACTTAAGCGGTCTTTGGCCTGAGCCACCTCATGGGTTAAAGACTCCACTTCAGTATGGTCTTCGATGATACCCATAACCCCGCCTGACTCGCCGGCCAGCGCCTGCAAAATAACATTCAGAGAAAGGGATAAACCATGTTCCCGCTTAACCGCAATCATCTGGCGCCTGGTGGTTATTCTGTCACGGCTCTGATGGAGCGTTTTGAACGCCTCATCAAACTGCTTAAGGTCGTTTAATGGCTTCCCTTTAATGTACATTAGATCGGTGTTAAATAAGCTCAGGAAGGCCCGGTTAGCGTCAACAAACTTCCCTTCTCCATCCAGTAGATAGAGCGGCTGAGTGGAACTGGCGAGCAATGCGCTGAAGCGCTGGATTGCCACATCACGCTCCGCTTTGGTGTGGGTTATTTCCCTGCAGTCGACCACCGAAATATGCCCGATAGGAGAACCTGATTCACTGGTATGCTCGGCAAGCGACCCACACAGGGTGACCGGTATGATGCTATTATCAGCCGCCACCAAGGACGTATCGGCCGCCAGTATTTCACCACTCGCAAGACGCTCAAAAGCATCGGTCAGCATTTGCTGATCGCGATCGACTACCCGTTGGATAAAGTCGGCTACCGACAGGTCGCTGTGCTGAGTGCCGAGCCAGGTAACTAAACTTTCATTGAGGGTCAGTTGCTGGGCCGAAAGGTCGATTTCAGCCAGGCCAACTTTTTGCCCGTCAAACAGGCTGCCCATATGCTCGAGCATGGCTGCTGAGTCATCCAGCTGTTGCTGATAATCCTGCACATCTTCAACAATAACCATCATGTGAGCATCTGCTGCCTGACTCAGCGCCGGATTAATACGTAAGCGGTATGCCCTGTCGCGCTGACCAAGTACACACTGCATTGATAACTCGCGGCTGGCACCACTGGCCTGGTTGAGTAATTGTTGTGCGTCAACTGGCAGCAATTCGGCCAGTCCCTTGCCTTTAACGGTGTCGGCATTCTGTCCCAACAGGTAGGCACCAGTGCGGTTTGCGTAGCAGACAGCCAGATTCTCATCAACCAGGATGACGCCAACGCTGACGGCATTCAACCGCTCCTGTTGAACGGTTAGCAGCGCATTAGCTTTGCTGAGCTGCTTAGTGAGCCTGCTTCGCTTGAATGCACCGAATAAAATCATCAGTAACAGGAACCCGGCACCTGCAACACCGGCATACACTATGAGATTAAACTGGTCCGGCGACAGGGACTGGAGGGAAGACGGGAAAGCATAAACATTGGGTGCCACAGCACTAAGCAATAACAATCCCTTGTTTTGAAGATAATTTCTCTGGCAACAGGCACTCATAATCTACATTCAACAACGCGATTAGGATAAAAAGTAAACTATACGCCAGATTTGCAAAGTTGCTATGTGTGATTCATTAAGAAGGTTTGAATTTGCATACGTGAAAAATATTTAGTTACACGATTTCAATAACCTGAAGAGTAATTTCCGGCAAAAGGTATTAACTATATACAGGCGGCTACGGGCTATATAAAGTGTCAGAGTCAGTTGATACTGCAAGTCTCCTGGAAAAATATATTTTTTTAGGTTTATCATAGCCTTGCGTAGATATCTCCGGGAAATTCGACCAACGGGATTTAACTCACCCAAAATACTGTATATATTTACACGTACTGTATATTCATCTAGTCAAACTGTGAGGCATTTATGTTATCGCATTTATCGGTTAAAAACTTTGCTGTCGTTAAAGAAATAAATATTGCCTTTGAGTCCGGCATGACTGCGGTGACCGGTGAAACCGGTGCAGGTAAATCTATTGCAATCGATGCACTGAGCTTGTGCCTTGGTGAGCGCGCCGATGCGTCGGCGGTGAGAAAAGGCGCCGATAAAGCAGAAATTATTGCCTATTTCTCGTTGCTTGATGCGCCGCTGGCAAGAGCCTGGCTGGATGAAAATGACGTCGTACTCGATGATGATCCCAACACTTGCTTTATTCGCCGCCTGATCTCTAAGGAAGGGCGCTCAAAAGCGTTTATTAATGGCGTGCCCGTGGCGTTGCAGCAACTAAAGCAACTGGGTCAGTATTTATTGGCAATTCACGGCCAGAATACCCACCTGCAACTATTAAAAGACGACGTGCAGAGAAAACTGCTGGATGATTTTGCTGAACACGGGCCACTGCTAAACGCCACAGCTGCCAGTTATAAGCAGTGGCAGCAACTGGCCAAAGAACTTAGCGCCCTGGAACAAGCCGCCCAGCAACGCGCAGACAGAGAACAACTGTTGAGTTATCAGGTTGCTGAACTGGACGAATTTGCTCTGGCTGAAGAGGAATTCAGCGAACTGGAAGCCGAACATAAACGCTTAAGTAATGGTCAGACATTACTCGAAGAGGCACAAAAAAGTTTTTATCATTTATATGAAGCCGATGAGTTCAATGCGCTGTCAGCCATTCAAACCAGCATTGATAAGCTCAGTCACCTGGAAGATCACGATCCGGCATTATCCCCGATTGTGGCATTGCTTAACGAAGCGGCAATTCAGGTGGAAGAGTCGGCCAATGAACTGCGTAGTTATTGTGATCAACTGGAAATCGATCCAATGCGTTTACAACAGGTTGAAAAACGCTTTGCTCAGGCGCTGGAGCTGGCCAGAAAACATCAGGTAATGCCCGAATCACTGTATCAACATCATCAGCAGTTGTCTGAAGAACTGGCTGGCCTGAGTGCAGATACCGAAAGACTGTCGGCATTGCAGGAAGAACTCGATAGTAGTCATGCGGCCTATCTGACTGCCAGTGAAAAGCTGTCGCAAAGCCGCAGCAGCGCGGCTGAGAAGCTGGCCGCGATGGTGCAAACCCAGGTGCGCACACTCAATATGCCTCACGCGGAATTTTGCATTGACGTGACTCACTGCGCTCAGTCACGGCCTACCGCACTGGGGATGGATACGGTAGTTATTAAAGTGTCTACCAACCCGGGGCAAGCGCATGATCGACTGGATAAGGTGGTATCTGGAGGTGAATTATCCAGAATTGGACTGGCATTACAGGTGATTAGCCGGGATACGAGTTTGACACCCACCATGATTTTTGACGAAGTGGATACCGGTATAAGTGGCCCAACCGCTTCAATTGTGGGGCAGTTGTTACGTCGATTGGGTAAAGAAAATCAGGTTATGTGTGTGACTCACTTACCTCAGGTGGCGGCACAGGCGCATAATCAGCTATTTGTGACCAAAACAACCGAAAACAGCGAAACGCAAACACATATTCTGGCACTTACGGAACAAGCCAGAATTGATGAGCTGGCGCGGCTACTGGCGGGCGACAAAATTACGCCCAATGCGCTGGCTAATGCCAAAGAATTACTTGATAATGCTTTGGCGAACTAAATTGCAATTCATTGGTCAAAGTTGACGTGCCGGTGTTGAGCGATTAGCATGCTCGGCACCCATAGCGTCTGCAATGACTATCCCACGCGTGTAACAGCCTGGCATGCAGACCAAATAATAACGAATACTTACTGTAATAATTGGATTTATCTGTTAATGAAGCTGTCTCACCTGATTGTTGTGCTTTCACTTACTTTTTTATCAACTGCGTGCTCTAACTGGATTTACCGGATAGATATTCCTCAAGGTAACTTTTTGGACGAGCAGGACGTAAAAAAACTGCGTATTGGAATGACAAAGGAACAGGTAGAATTTGTTCTTGGCCGTCCGATACTTAAAGATGCCTTCGATAAAGATACCTGGTATTACTACTACGAAATGAAGCGTGGCATGGAAAAACGCGGTGAAGATTTTGAAAAAAGTCTGGTCATTACGTTTATTGATGATCGCGTAGAAACCGTAGACAGCGATTTCGAACTGTCTGAGGACTTTAACACCCCTCTCGAGCAATAAGCCTCTCTTTGATTATGGCTTGCCAGAGTTGAACCGGCAGGCCATCCGCGGTCCCGCCTGCTTTTTTAATCTTGATACAATTACCCTTGCATTACCAATGCCCTGTTGGCGTCAGACATATTTTGAAATTATTTTAAAGTACGAGCTTTTCAGCCCCCATGCTAAGGTTATTGCGTGTTTAACCTAATATGCTCTGAAGTATTATGAAAAATCGCTTACTTAACATTTCCCGCCTTGCGCCCCTGTGTTTTGTCATTGGCACTGCGCTCTCTGGCTGTGTGATCAACGTCGGTGGTCAAAGCGCTTCCGATTATGACGGCAGTGTAAACCGTGTATTCGGCAGCATTGATATCTCTGAAAATCGCCAGGTAGGTTCACTTACCACCGTCAATGGCGGCATTACGCTAAGGTCCAATGTTAAAGCCGATGAACTGACTACGGTTAATGGCGGAGTCACGGTTGGCGATTTTTGTGAAATTGATGGTATTACCGTCGTCAATGGCGACATTGAAGCCGGTCAGAAACTGGTATCGGGTGACGGTATAGAATCGGTCAATGGCGATATTACCCTTGGCTCCGGGGCAAAGGTTGATGGTAGCCTGATCACCGTTAATGGCGATATCGAAGCTGCGGACCTTACACTTTCCGACAACATTGAGACCGTCAATGGAGACATCAGTATTACCGGTAATAGTGTAATTAAAGGTGATATTATTTATAAAGATCCGGAAAATAACGACAACCACTCAACCCCTACATTATTGATAGACGCCAGCGTACAACTGACGGGCGACATCATTTTAGGGCGTGAAGTTAAACTCGACATTCCGGACACGATGACATCCAAAGTTCACTACCAGAGTTCGGCAATGTAATGATGCAATTTTCCGCGTTAACTATTCAGGATAAACAAGGCGATGATATCGCCATGCAAACATTCGACGGTAAGGTATTGCTTATCGTTAATACGGCCAGTAAATGCGGCTTCACGCCACAATACGAGGGCTTAGAAGCCTTACACCAACAGTACAACGATAAGGGCCTGGCTATAATCGCTTTTCCCTGCAACCAGTTTGGCCAGCAGGAGCCGGGGGATGATGCCAGTATCCAGTCTTTTTGTAGCCTGAACTATAACGTCACTTTTCCGGTAATGAAAAAAATTGAAGTGAACGGCTCAGATGCGAGCCCATTATATCAATACCTTAAAGCGCAGGCGCCGGGTCTGTTTGGTACTAAAGCTATTAAATGGAATTTTACTAAGTTTCTGATCAGTAAAGACCGGGCATCGATAAGGCGTTTTGGTCCGCAGACCAGCCCGGAATCGCTGCATCAAGAGATAGAAAGGTTACTGGCACAATAGCAGACTCCCCCCGCCGGAGGAGTCTTCAAAGAGAATTAAAACTGACGACGTTGATGAACCCGCTCTTTACGGATTTTATGTTTCTTCACTGAACGACGCATACGACTCAGACGGGCGTGATCCAGTTTCGTCTGGCGTTCATCAACCATACTTTCATTTTCTGCCGGTAACTGAACGATATGACGTAATGCATTAACTTCACTTAGTGGCAACTCTACCCAGGCACCCTGTGGTAAACGCTTTTGCAGCTCTACCGGCCCGTAACGTACCCGAATCAGACGGCTCACCTGGCAATCCTGTGACTCCCATAAACGACGCACTTCCCGGTTACGGCCCTCTTCGAGGGTAACATTAAACCAGTTATTCATGCTCTCTTCGTCAGTAGCAGGACGTGGCTTAATGGCATTAAACTTAGCCAGACCATCTTCCAGCGTGACACCTTTTTTAAGTATCTGCAGCGTTTTGGCCGACACGTCACCGAAAATGCGCACTGCATACTCACGCTCTACTTTACAGCGCGGATGCATCAGGCGGTTGGCCAGCTCACCATCATTGGTAAACAGCAACAAACCGCTGGTGTTAATGTCCAGCCGGCCTACGGCAATCCAACGACCCTGACTAATTGCAGGCAGACGATCAAACACCGTACTGCGGCCTTCAGGATCAATCCTGGTACATAGCTCGCCTTCCGGTTTGTTGTACATCAGCACCCGGCAAACCGGCTCTTCATTGCTGCGCGAAAGGATATGGCCGTCGACCCGAATTTGTGCAGCAGCATCAACGCGGTCACCCAATTTCGCCACCGTGCCATTTACGGATATACGCCCTTGTTCAATCCAGCGTTCCATTTCACGGCGCGATCCAATGCCATGGTTAGCGAGTACTTTCTGTAATTTCTCTGTCATTAGTGTATTGACTCATTCTGGTTGTCGCTATCACCTGCTGCCTGAGTATCAGTCTGCTCATGCAGTACATGAGTGATATTCTGACTGGCATCAAGGGAGGCCATAAAGTCCTCGGCATTAGGTAAGTCACTCAGTGACTTCAGCGAAAAATAATCTAAAAACTGTTTAGTGGTGGCATACAGTGCCGGCCGACCAGGAACTTCCTTATGGCCAATCACTTTTATCCACTCACGCTCAGTCAGCGTTTTTATGATGTTACTGCTTACCGCCACACCACGCACTTGCTCAATCTCACCGCGGGTGATGGGCTGTCGATAAGCAATTAGCGCCAGTGTTTCGAGCATCGCCCGGGAATACTTAGGGCTGCTTTCCTGCCATAAACGACTCAGCCACGGGCTGAGGCTATCCAGAGATTGAAACCGGTAGCCACTGGCTACTTCTTTCAGTTGGATCCCGCGTGGGCGATAATCCAGCTCCAAAGCGCTCAATGCTGATTGTATCGCTTTATCGCTGACGGTGAAATCGGCCAGGACAGTATTTTTTAGTTTCTCAACCGAAACCGGCTGGTCCGAGACAAATATTGTCGCTTCGATAAGCTGTTTGAGCTGTTCGCTATTTATTTTTTTCATGGTGCTTCAAAACTGCCTAACTTCACATGAATGCGGGCAAAGGGCCCCGCCTGTACCAGTTTAACACTCTGCCCTTTAACCAATTCTAAAATCGCCAGAAAGGTCACTACAGCGCCAGCTCTGCCTTCTTCGGCGGTGAATAAGGCTTCCATTGGCGTGTACTCCTGGGCATTGAGTAACTGTAAAATTTTACTCATCCGCTCGCGGGTACTAAGCGCCTCCGGAGCAATATGATGATGCTCGAATGCGGCAGCTCGCTGGATGGCAGCCGAAAAGGCCAGTACCAATTCCTGTAGCGACACGTCAGGCTGAATGATCACCGGTTTAATATCGGATGACGGTTCCACACTTACCCTGAACAGGTCCCGCTCCATGCGTGGCTGCATATCCAGGTCTTCGGCGGCCTGTTTAATTAACTCGTATTCCTGCAGTCGCCTTATCAGCGCGGCACGCGGATCTTCTTCGTCGTCTTCCTCGTCACTGCGACTGGGTAACAGCAGGCGCGATTTGATTTCAGCCAGAATCGCAGCCATTAGCAGGTACTCAGCCGCCAGTTCGAGCTTAAGCGTTTGCATCACTTCCACGTATTCCATGTACTGACGGGTAATTTCCGCCACCGGCATCGTGGTAATATCAAATTTCTGTTTACGGATTAAATACAACAGCAAATCCAGTGGGCCCTCAAAAGACTCTAGGATCACCTCCAGCGCTTCCGGAGGAATATATAAATCTTCCGGTTTTTCAATAACCGCCTCACCATTCACAAACGCCAGGGGCAGCGGCTGCTGCACTGGCGTGGAAAGGGTTGAAGCTGTTTCGTCGCTGTTGCTCATCTCATTGCCCGTTGTACTTTTCAGACATTACAAAAATGGCGTTATGTCACCGCTGCCCTCGCGTACCACAACCGGCTCGCCGTCACTTAAATCAATCACGGTAGTGGGTTGCTCGCCGAGGTAACCGCCATGAATAATCAAACCAACCTGTTTTTCCAGCTTGTCGCGAATGTCATCGGGATCGGACTCAGCCAGAGATTGGCCGGGTAAAATCAACGATGTGGACATAAGAGGTTCATTGAGTTCTTCGAGTAACGCCAGGGCTATGGTGTTATCGGGCACGCGAATACCGATGGTGCGCCGTTTGGGATTTTGTAATCGCTTAGGGACTTCGCGGGTGGCTTTCAGCACAAAGGTGTAGGGCCCCGGCGTGTTATTCTTTAACATCCGAAATGCCACATTATCCACTTTTGCATACACCGACAGCTCAGACATATCGCGGCACATCAGCGAAAAATTATGTTCGTTACCAATCTGGCGGATACGGCAGAGTTGATCCAGCGCGCGTTTATCGTCCATCTGACAACCAATGGCATAGCCGGAATCGGTGGGATACACCACCACTTCTCCCTGCCGAATCAGTTCAGCGGCCTGTTTAATTAAGCGGGCCTGCGGGTTATCCGGATGGACATAAAAAAACTGACTCATACAGGGTCCTTAAGTGAGGATTGTCTCACAGATAAATGCCAGTCATGCCAGACCGGAGTAAGCGTGTCTGATTTTAACTGACAACGCCCCAGCTCAGTCCAGCGACCGGGAAAATGAAAATCCGAACCCGCCGATGCCAGTAACTCATGTTCAGCAACGATGGATTGCAAGAAGGCTTGTTTATCCGCATTCATGCCAGGAAAGACGACTTCGGCCGCATCCCCGCCTGAAGCAGAGAATTCACCGATAAGGCGGCGCAACCATTTGGTGCTCATATCGTAATGAATTGGGTGAGCGAGCACAGCGCGCCCACCGGCTTGCTGGATCACTTTCACCGCTGCGGCGATATCCGGCCACTCGGCTTTTACTGCCGCGCGTTTGCCTTTGCCTAAATACAATTTAAAGGCTTTTTCGAGGGTCGGGACCTGAAAATTATCTACCAGTACGCGGGCAAAATGCGCTCGCGTTATCTGCCCGACACCCGCATAACGACGGGCCCTTTCCAGAGTACCTACAAAGCCACACTTTGCCAGCTTATCGGCAATTTTCACTGCACGTTCTTCGCGTTTTTGCTGTTGTTCTGCCAAAAACCGCTGTAAAACCGGGTCTGCGGTGTCGATATTCAATCCGACTATATGAATTTCAAAACTGTGCCAGCGAGTGGATATTTCAACGCCGTCTATCAACGTGAGCGCCGGATAATGTTTACTCGCCTCGGCATGCGCATCAGCCAATCCGTAAATCGTGTCGTGGTCGGTAATGGCCAGAACATCAACCTGCATGGTTTGAGCGCGTTGAATAAGTTCGGCCGGCGTTAACCGACCGTCCGAGAAAGTCGTGTGACTGTGCAAGTCAATTTTCATGTAATTTCAAATTTATGGTTGACACAAATAGGTTTTTGTTTTCTTCTATAGCACAGTATACGGATTGAATGCTTCGATGCCTATCGAAGTTATCAAATAAAACACAGAGACAGAAAACTAATGCTCAAACAACCACAACAACATGCCGTAATGGTAACTATCTGGTGGTGGCACTCCCTTCGATAACGGGCGGTGTGAGCGTTAGTGCGCAGAACAAACAAAAAAGGCCCGTAATGTTACGGGCCTTTTTTTTAATTTTTAACCGGAGAAAAAAGATGAGTTTGGCCGAATTAGGCATGGTCCCGGGAAAAGTGGAAACCATTGAGAGAACAGCAACCTACATCAATGATCCCTTGGCGGCATTTGCCCAGCTATGTGGCGAAAAGCCTCATGCGTTATTGCTGGAGTCAGCAGAAATAGACAGCAAGGATAATCTGCAAAGCTTATTGATGGTAGACGGTGCCTTGCGCTTTGAGTGCCGGGGACAACAGGTTGCCATCAAAGCGCTGAGTGCTAACGGCAAGGGGCTGTTACCCCTGTTCATCGAAAGCTGTCCGGCAGACATGCGGTGCCAGGTAATTAACGATACCGAAATCACCCTTCATTGCCATGCCGACACCGCGAATCTTGACGAAGACAGTCGCTTAAAGTCCACCAGCGTATTTGACGTCTTGCGCCAGGTTGTCAACCAAATCACGCCGCTTCGCGATCACCAGCATGCCGTCTTTTTAGGGGGAGTATTTGCTTATGACTTACTCGCAACCTTCGAAGAACTGCCTGAGGTAGCGGAAGGCGCCAATGACTGTGCCGACTATGTGTTTTATCTGGCTGAAACGCTAATTACCTTCGATCACCAGACCCGCGAAGCCCGCTTACTCGGCAGTGTGTTCAGCGGCAGAGAAGTAGCAACCAGTTACTTTGCCATTGCTCAGCGTCTGGAGGCGCTGTGTGCGGAATTACAAAGTCTCGCGCCGCTGGATTTATCACCGGTCAGGGTGAATGAGCCAACCTCGCTGGAGATGGACAAGTCGGATCAAGAGTACTGTAACGATGTGCTGACCTTAAAAGAGCACATACTGGCCGGCGATATCTTTCAGGTGGTGCCGTCCCGGACTTTTTCTCTGCCCTGCCCCGCTCCTCTCACCGCCTACGCCGCTCTGAAAAAACAAAACCCCAGCCCTTATATGTTTTACATGCAGGATGCTGAATTTACCATTTTTGGCGCTTCACCAGAGTCAGCACTGAAGTATACAGCGCAGAGTAATGTGGTAGAGATTTACCCGATTGCCGGCACCCGCCCACGGGGTAAACGTGCCAACGGTGAGATCGATCACGACATGGACAGCCGGATTGAGCTGAATCTGCGCGAAGACCAAAAAGAAAAAGCCGAACACCTGATGCTGGTAGATCTGGCACGTAACGATGTGGCAAAAGTGTCTGAGCCGGGTACCCGTTATGTTAAGGATTTACTTAAAGTTGACCGCTATTCCCATGTTATGCACCTGGTGTCCCGCGTTGTTGGTCATTTGCGCCACGATCTGGATGCCCTGCATGCTTATCAGGCCTGTATGAACATGGGTACCCTGGTAGGCGCGCCTAAGGTTAGTGCCGCTTCATTAATACGCAAGGTCGAACATAAACGCCGCGGTAGCTACGGAGGAGCGGTAGGCTACCTGAACAACGATGGCGATATGGACACCTGTATCGTGATCCGCTCAGCCTTTGTAAAAAATGGCCGCGCCTATATACAGGCCGGGGCCGGCGTAGTGTATGATTCCGACCCGCAGGCAGAGGCAGATGAAACCCGTAATAAGGCGCAAGCCGTCATCAATGCAGTGAAATCCTCATTGCTCGTTGAGGGAGAAGTACAATGAGCCAGCCCATTACCGTTTTTCTGTTAGATAACGTCGATTCCTTTACCTACAACCTGGTCGATGAGTTGCGCACCATGAATTTAAATATCGTGGTGTACCGCAATAATGTCGACGCTAAAATGTTATTTGAAAAAATGCAATTGCAGGCTGAAAACGGGCCGGTTTTATTGCTATTATCCCCGGGTCCTGGCGCACCGCACGAAGCTGGCTGTATGCCCGAATTGCTAGCGATGGTCCAGGGGCATTTTCCGGTGCTGGGAATTTGTCTTGGTCATCAGGCAATTGTAGCCCATTATGGCGGCACCGTAGGCCGTGCTGAAGATGTGATGCACGGCAAATCATCGGCCATTACGCATACTGGTGAAGCCATGTTTGCGAATATGCCTCAGCCGCTTCACGTTGCCCGCTACCACTCACTGATGGCGCTGGAACTGCCAGACGGTTTAGCGCCGCTGGCTAAAGTTGGTACCACGGTGATGGCGGTTTACCAGGCAGACGATAAAATGCTTGGATTCCAGTTTCATCCGGAGTCCATTCTGACAGCAGAAGGCAGTCGCCTGCTGCTGCAAAGTATTCATTACCTGACCAAAGAGGATTAACTCATGGCTGATTACAGCAAGGTAATTGAAAAACTCTTCGACGGTCAAAACCTGACCCAGGCCGAATCGTTTTCGGTGTTCAATCAGGTGATGCACGGTGAGCTATCGGAAGTGAAGCTCGCTACCTTACTGACCGCGCTAAAAATCAACGGTGAATCCCCCAATGAGATTGCCGGGGCCGCCAGTGCGATGGTGTCAAATGCACGCCCTTATCCAACACCGGACTATGAGTTTGGTGACATCGTAGGGACCGGTGGCGACGGCCATCATACCATCAATATTTCCAGTGCTGCGGCACTGGTAGCCGCCAGTTGCGGTATTAAAGTTGCCAAGCACGGCAACCGCAGCGTGTCGAGCAAATCCGGCTCGGCTGATTTCTTTCGCGAATGCGGCATTAAGCTCGATATTACCCCGGAAGTCGCGCGCAAATGCCTCGATGAGGTAAACTTCTGTTTTCTGTTTGCACCGGTTTACCATGCGGGTATGCGCTTCGCCGCCCCGGTACGTGCCGAAATGAAGACCCGTACCCTGTTTAATATTCTCGGCCCGCTGGCCAATCCCGCCGGCCCTACGTTTGGTGTGTACGGCGTTTATACACCTGAACTGTTGGATATCTATGCGCAAACACTGACCCTGATGGGGCAACGTAAAGCGTTAATCGTCCACGGTGACGGGTTGGATGAGCTATCATTACATGGCCCCACTCAGGTCGTTGAAATCGATCATGGCAGTACTTCCCACTATACGGTTACAGCGGCCGATTTTGGCTTAAGCCATGCGCCTATCAGTGCCATTGCCGGTGGTGAGCCAAAAGAGAACCGGCAGCTTATTGAAGCGGCGTTATGCGGTGAAGGTGAACAGGCCCATCGCGAAGCCATTGCCATGAATGCCGGTGCACTACTGAAAGTTGCCGGGTTCGCCAACACTTTTAAACAGGGTGCCGAGCAAGCGCTTAATGCCATGGCCGATGCCTCGCCAATCAAATTAATCAGACAAGTCGCTGAACACAGTCAACTGGAAGAAAATGCATGAGCAACGTCCTCGAGAAAATAGTTGAAGACAAACGTGTCGAAATTGAAGCACGCATGGCCGAAACGCCTCTTGAGCAAATTAAGCAGGGGTTAACACCATCCACCAAAAGCCTCTTCGAGGCTTTGAATGGCCCGAATGCAGGTTACATTCTGGAGTGTAAAAAGGCCTCCCCCTCAAAAGGGTTGATCCGCGAAACATTCGACCTTGATGAAATTCTGGCCGCCTATACGCCCCATGCGGCGGGCATTTCTGTGCTGACCGACGAAAAGTACTTTCAGGGTAAATTTGAATACTTAGCTTATGTTACCGAGCGTGTCAGTCAACCGGTCCTTAACAAAGACTTTTTTGTCTGTGAGTACCAGGTTTATCTCGCGCGCTACTACAACGCCGATGCAATTTTGCTGATGTTGTCGGTACTGGATGACGAAACCTACCAACAGCTTGCTGATGTGGCAGACTCGCTGGGTCTGGATATCCTGACCGAAGTCAGCAATGAAGAAGAAATGCACCGCGCCATTGCGTTAAAAGCCAGGATTATTGGTATTAACAACCGCGATCTGCGCGACCTGTCAACCGATCTGGCGACCACCGAAAGACTGGTACCATTGCTTGAGGAAGCCACTCACGAGTTCGTCGTAATCAGCGAGTCGGGTATTTATACCCACCAGGACGTACTGCGTCTGGCACCGCTGTGTCAGGGCTTTTTAGTCGGTAGCGCGCTAATGGCCCAGCAGGATCTGCCGCTGGCCGTCAACCAACTGGTTTACGGTACCGTAAAAATGTGTGGTATGACCCAGCCGGATCAGGTGCGTCATGCCTTTGCGTCAGGTGCCAGTTTTTGCGGGCTAATTTTTGCCGCTCACTCCAAACGCTGTGTTAGCCCCGAGCAGGCTCGTGAAATCGTTACCGCTACGCCGGGTAACTACGTCGGCGTGTTTGTTAACCAACCACTTGAAATGGTACTCGGAATTGCCAATGAGCTGGGCCTTAAAGCCGTTCAGTTGCATGGTGATGAAGACACTATGTACCGCCAGCACTTACGAGCAAACTTACCAGAGGGCTGTGAAATATGGCAAGCCATTGGCGTAGCCGGGGAATTACCTTATTTAACCCATGCGCTGCTGGACGATGAGACGCTGGATAAGGTGTTGCTGGATTGTCAGGTTGGCAAACAGACCGGTGGCACCGGGCAACAATTTGACTGGTCATTGATCCACAATGAGCTGGAACTCGAAAAACTGGTTATAGCAGGTGGCATTAACCCACAGAATATTGCCGCTGCGCAGGCAACCGGCGTTGCCATTGTAGATGTCAACTCGGGCGTGGAAGACAGCCCGGGTAATAAGTCTGCACAGCAGGTCAGCGAACTTTTTACTATTTGTCGTCAGTATTAACCGGCAGATATATTCAACAGGACATTTCATGAATCAATTAGATACAAAATTTGGGGAATACGGCGGCATGTATGTGCCCGAGCTGCTTATTCCTGCGCTGGATCAGCTTGAACAAGCGTTTCTTGATGCCAAAGATGACCCGGAATTTAATGCCGAGTTTATGTCACTTTTAAAAGATTACGCAGGACGTCCAACCTCGATGTTCCTGACCCGTAACCTGGTGTCTAACCCTAACGTAAAACTCTATTTAAAGCGTGAAGACTTGCTTCACGGCGGCGCGCACAAAACCAATCAGGTGCTGGGTCAGGCACTGCTCACCAAACGGATGGGCAAAACCGAAGTCATCGCCGAAACCGGAGCCGGTCAGCACGGTGTGGCCACTGCGTTGGCCTGTGCCCTGCTTGGTTTAAAGGCTCGCATTTACATGGGCGCAAAAGACGTTGAGCGTCAGTCACCTAACGTGTTCAGGATGCGACTAATGGGAGCTGAAGTCATTCCGGTAGATTCAGGCTCAGGCACCTTAAAAGATGCGGTAAACGAAGCCCTGCGCGACTGGTCAGCCAACTACGACAAAGCACACTACCTGCTCGGTACTGCAGCCGGTCCTCACCCGTTCCCGACTATTGTACGCGAATATCACCGTATGATTGGTGAAGAAACCCGGGCGCAAATTTTAGAGAAAGAAGGTCGACTGCCAGATGCCGTAGTGGCATGTGTGGGCGGTGGCTCTAATGCCATCGGCATGTTTGCCGACTTTATTGATGAACCTTCGGTGCGCTTGGTGGGTGTGGAACCTGCTGGTAAAGGCGTACATACCAAAGAACATGGTGCCGCTATTGGCAAGGGTACCAAAGGCATTCTGCATGGCGCCTATACCTATATTATGCAAAACCCCGATGGTCAGATTGAAGAGAGCTATTCCGTATCAGCGGGGCTTGATTACCCGGCGGTAGGACCTCAGCACGCATACCTTTCTGATATCGGTCGGGCTGAATACTTTTCTGTTACCGATGAAGAAGCCCTCAATGCCTTCCAGTTACTGGCGCGTAAAGAAGGGATTATCCCCGCCCTTGAGTCATCTCATGCGCTGGCCTATGCGTTAAACATGGCGGATGAAGCCGAAGAAGAAACCATTATTGTGGTAAACCTGTCTGGCCGGGGCGATAAAGATCTTGGTCACGTAATTAGTATTTTGGGAGATGACCTGAATGGATAGATATGCAGCCATGTTTGGCCGTTTAAACGAGCAGAACGCCGGCGCGTTTGTGCCTTTTGTGATGGTCGGCGATCCGGACATAGAAACGTCAGAGAAAATCATTACCCAACTGATCGAGAGCGGCGCCGATGCATTGGAACTGGGGATCCCGTTTTCAGACCCGGTAGCCGATGGCCCGACGATTCAAAAAGCCAGTATCCGGGCATTGGGAAGCGGCGTAACCCCCGCCGCCTGTTTCGAGTTACTGAAACGCATTCGGGCAAAATACCCTGACGTGCCGGTAGGCTTGCTACTTTACAGCAATCTGGTACTGGCCAAAGGGGTAGAAGGCTTCTATGCACAAGCAGCTGATGCTGGCGTCGATTCAATATTAATTGCCGATGTGCCAATCCGCGAAGCACAGCGATTTATTGATACCGCCAATGCCAACGGTATTAAACAAATACTGATTGCGCCGCCTAACGCCACGGATGCCACGTTTAAAGCCATTGGTGATCTGTCGGCCGGCTATACCTATTTACTTGGCAGAGCCGGTGTAACAGGGGCAGAAACCGCAGCCACCATGCCAGCGGCTTCATTAATTGCACGACTGACCAGCGTGAATGCAGCACCGCCACTGCTCGGCTTTGGGATTTCAAACCCTGAACAGGTAAAGCATGCTATTGAAAGCGGTGCAGCCGGTGCCATCTCTGGCTCAGCTACCGTTAACCTTATTGAGCAAAACCTCAATGACGTACCGGCAATGCTTGCTGCCCTGGGGCAGTTTGTGTCGCAAATGAAAGCAGCCACAGGAAAATAACCCATGTTCTATATGATATGCGCCACGGATAAACCCGACACCCTGGGTGAGCGTTTAGCTGCGCGTCCGGCACACCTGGCGCGCCTCAATGAGTTAAAAGATCAGGGGCGTTTGCTAATTGCCGGCCCATTCCCTGCCATCGACAGTGATGATCCGGGCAGCGCAGGCTTCACCGGCTCGCTGGTCGTAGCGGAATTTAGCAGTCTGGAAGACGCTCAGGCCTGGGCCGACGCCGATCCTTATATCGATGCCGGGGTTTACCAGGAAGTCGTGGTTAAGCCCTACAAAAAAGTGTTGCCCTAACTCCCCCTCCCGCGCAAAGCTGCTATAAGCTTTGCGCTCTTCTCCCCCGGTGGTACTATAATTTATAACGGTTAAGGACGGAGCAATATTGCCTGACTTTTTATGGTGCCCGATAAGGTTCTGGATGAGCCTAAGCACGATTCAGACAATATTCAGCCTGACCAGGCTATCCTGCTGATAATAACGAATGATTGGGTACTACCCAACGAGTGGAGTGACATGTTCAAAAGCGTTGTGACCGGTGTATTGCTTGTTATGCTGACTGTCTGTGCGCCTGGTGCAATGGCCCGGCAAGACAAGCAAAAACCCGTTAAAAACTCGACCCAGGCGGCTCAACAGGCCAAGCGCCATGTTGAAGGCCGAGTGTTGAAGGTAGACACCAAGAAAAGCTCCTACCGGGTAAAAATGCTGAAGAAATCAGGCCGGGTTGTCTCCCTCGATGTGGATAAACGGTCCGGACAAGTTAAACCCAGCAAGCGCAAGGATGATAATTAGTGAGAGTATTAGTCGCAGAAGACGATAGCCGTCTGCTGATGCAGTTAGATAGTTTATTCCAGCAACAAGGATTCAGCGTCGATTTGGCTGACGATGGTAAAAAAGCCTTGTTCCAGCTAAAAGAAGTGAATTACGATTTAGCGGTTATCGACATTGGTCTGCCCAAACTCGATGGCTTCGACGTTATACGCCAGGCACGCAGCAGTGATATCAGCACGCCAGTCCTGATCCTGACCGCTCGCGACCGCTGGCAGGAAAAAGTGGAAGGACTGGATGCCGGGGCTGACGACTATCTTACCAAGCCCTTTCATAATGAAGAATTACTCGCCCGGGTCAAAGCGCTGATCCGCAGGGCGTCCGGCCAGGCCAGCTCTACGATTGAATTTGGCCCCGTGGTGCTCGACATGCAGGCTAAGGAAATCCGCGTTAACGCCCGCGCACTGGACCTCACCGCCTATGAATACAAGGTAATGGAATATCTCATGCTTCATCCGCAGAAGGTAATTTCCAAAACTGAGCTGACCGAGCATATTTACGATCAGGACTTCGATCTCGACAGCAATGTGATAGAAGTCTTTGTTGGTCGCTTACGCCGTAAACTCGACCCTGAAGGTACCTTAAAACCCATTGAGACCCTGCGGGGCCGGGGTTACAGGATAAGTCGCGAACTGGCTCAGGACGCTAGCGGCAGCTAACCAATGCCGAACCTGTCGCTGCGGCTGCGCAGTTTGCTTATTGCCATACTCGCCCTGGGAATTTTCATACCGGTTACCGTATTAACACTGTCCAAGGCATATACCTCCAGTTTATTGCAAGCCAAATACAGCGAACTGAAGCTGATGAACCTTGCCATGATCTCGGTATTCGAGTTTGATGACGGTGTCAGTCAGATGCCCGACATGCTCTACGATGAGCAGCTTAACCTGCCCGACTCCGGGTATCTGGGCGCCATTACCATTAATAACGAACTGGTATGGCAATCCGCCTCCAGTGTTTACACCGTGTTCGATCCCCAGACATCAACGCCAGCTACCGGTGATGAAAATTTTGTCACTCAGTTTGCCTTTGAGAATTCCGATGGTGAGTATTTCGCCTATAGCTTTACGGCTGAGTTCGATGATGGCGAACGGTATATCCCGGTCAGTTTTTATGTGTATAACGACAGACAGGACTTTTTGCAGGAGCGGGATGCCTTTCTGCGCTCCGTATGGCAATACCTCGGGGCCCTGGGCGCAGGATTATTGGTGGTACTGATTCTAGGCATGAACACCTTGCTCAAGCCCGTACGGTTGCTGATTGGCGAAATACAGCAAGCCAGTGGCGGTAACCAAACCCGGTTAATGGAAGACTATCCGCCTGAATTTACCCCGCTCAAACAAAGCATTAATCAATTACTGGCCGGCGAAGCTGAACAACGGGAGCGCTATAAGAACAGCCTCGGTGACTTAGCTCACAGTCTCAAAACCCCGCTGGCAGTAGCAATGGGTACCTCATCCTTACCCGAGTCAGCCAGAGAGCCGTTGCAACAAATTGATGCCCTGATTAAGCGCCAGTTGAAGCGGGCTTCAGCCGGTGCCTCAGCGTGGAGTCAGGGCGTGCCGGTGATGCCGGTTGCAGAGCAATTGATCGCAGCCCTGAATAAGGTGTATCGCGACAAGGCATTGCAGCTTAAGGCATCCGGTGATGAAGGCGTATTTTTTGGTGATAAAACCGATTTGATGGAAATTCTCGGCAACCTGATGGATAACGCCTGTAAGGCAGCTCGCCACCAGGTAGTGGTTTCGGTTAAACAGTTATCGCGGCAAACCGAGTTGTGCATTGATGACGATGGTCCGGGCATACCGGCTGAACAAGTCGAACGGTTGCTTAACCGCGGGCAACGACTCGATGCCTACACCGACGGTCAGGGTATCGGCATGGCCGTGGTTACCGATTTACTCACGGCCTATGAAGGTAAACTCTCCATTGAGCGTTCAGCCTCAGGCGGCGCAAGTATCAGGGTAACTTTGCCGGCTCCTCGCTAGCATGACGATGTTTCGCTTCATCGAGCACGGCTTCCCCATCGCTGGACAATAAAATGGCCAGCCAGCGGCTTTCTTCCCGGGACTCCAGGGCAATCTTCACAATCATTGTTAGCGGTACAGAAAGTAACATGCCCACACTCCCCAGCAGCCAGCCCCAGAAAATTAACGACAGGAAAACCACCAGCGTTGAAAGGCCCAGACCGCGCCCCATAAACCGGGGTTCAACCACATTGCCCATAACAGTATTGATCACCACAAAACCCAGCGCCACCAGGCCGGCTTCCCCGCCGCCGTATTGTACCAGCGCCATCAATACTGCCGGTACAGCGGCAATAATAGAACCGATATTCGGAATATAGTTAAACAAAAACGCCAGCACGCCCCAGAGCAGAAAATGATCGACTCCCAGAATATACAACCAGGTACCGGCCAGCAGACCGGTGGCCAGACTGACCACCGTTTTAATCGCCAGATAACTGTTAACCGACTGAATAAAACGGTCGATGTGATGCATTTTCATTTGGGGATCAGATAGCGCAATATGCAGGCGTCTTGGGATCCCTTCCGCTTCAAACAGCATAAAAATCACAGTAAGCAGGATTAAAAACAGATTAGACAGCACGCCGCCCATCCCACTTAAAAAGTTAGTTACCATAGACATGGCCATGCCCGGATCGAGATAGGAAATAATTAAATCTTTATCCACATGAATATTAAAACGCGCGAGTTGATTCACTACCCAGGTAAATTCACCAGAGAGTTTCTCCCGGTACTGCGGCATATTTTCGCGGAATTCAGCCAGTGACTGTCCAACTAAACCCGCCAACATAAAACCAAATACCACAATTAACAGTATAACCAGAGTAATAGACAGCCATCGTGGGATGCGGTATTTCGACATCCACAGAATCAACGGGCCACAGGCGATTGCGATAAAGCCGGATAAAAAGAACGGCACCATAATAGTGCTGGCAGCTTTAATCCCGGCCAGTATTACAATCAGGCTGGCAAAAATGAGCAGGGCTTTAGCGGTTGGCGACAGAGTTGACATAAAAGACTGGTTTCGCTGGCAAAATGCCACGCTACCAGATTTAACCAGAATTAGGTAGCCCTGAGCGCGCAGCCAGGTACAAAGAGTGTAACGGAGCATGTATGCAAATATTCATAACTGGCGGCACAGGCCTTATCGGGCAACATCTGATAGCAAAGCTTGCCCCTGCACATCAAATCACCGTGCTCACCCGTTCAGAGGCGAAAGCACGGTCTGTTCTGCCAGCCGCCGTGACGGTTGTTGATAACCTCGACACACTTGCAGATTTTAATGACTATGACGTGGTGATAAACCTGGCAGGAGAACCCATTGCCGATAAGCGCTGGACCAGTCAGCAAAAACACCAGATCTGCCAGAGCCGTTGGCAGCTGACGACCTCGCTGGTAACAAAAATCAACGCATCCACAACGCCCCCGCATACATTCATATCAGGTTCCGCTATTGGCTACTATGGCCGTCAGGGCGACAAACAGGTCACAGAAAACAACACTGAACCCCATCAGGAATTTACCCATGAGGTGTGCCATCGCTGGGAACAGATAGCCGAAACGGTTAAACAGCACTGTCGTGTATGCCTGCTGCGAACCGGAGTGGTGCTGGCGGCTGACGGCGGCGCACTGGATAAAATGCGGCTGCCCTTCAAGCTCGGCCTTGGTGGCCCCATAGGCAGCGGTGACCAGTATATGTCCTGGATCCACCTGGACGACATGGTGGCCGCGATTAGCTTTCTGATTACCCATTCTCAGTGTAGCGGTCCATTCAATTTAACCGCCCCCCAACCGGTAACCAATAAAGACTTTGTCAGCGCGTTTGCCAGTGCCCTTAATCGCCCGGCCTTTATTCCCATGCCGGGGTTCGCATTAAAAATCATGATGGGTGAAGCAGCAGACATGCTACTCACTGGTCAGCGGGTTATCCCTGAGAAGTTGCTTGATGCCGGCTTTGAGTTCAGATTCGACACCGTGGATAAGGCGTTTGCTGAGACAGAAAAAAGTTAAACAAGCAAGCTGACAAGAACAACAAGAGTCCCTGTTAGCAGTGGAAAAAACAGATAGTATCCGGGCCTGAGCAGAATACCCGCTTGCGTGGTGGCGTAACTCAAAAAGAAAAATCCCCATTGACTCAGCGATAACAGGTCAAACTTTACTATAAGCAGAATGACAGGTAGGCAATATGCCAGGCAATAAGCGAGTGCCTGAACGTTGCCATTATGATGGTTCAGGGGCAGCGCATTCAAATAGTAGTGGTAACGGCGCCGCAGTGACTGCAGCTCCAAAAGCTTTGTTGCCGAAATAACGCCCAGTACAAAGGCCACTAACATACCAGCGGGTGCCCTGGCACTGATGTCAATTTGCCTGATAAACGTTGCACTTATGACGAGTAGCAGCAGGATCACCACAGCTCGCAGCAAGGTAGGCTTGGTGTGATTTATATCCTGCTGCAAAAACAGACGCCAGAACCCTTGTGGCAAAGCGGCCAGGGATGGCGCGGGTAAGCGAACCATGCGCTCAACCAAAACGGCCACTACCAGCCCCAGTAAACAAAGCCAGGGCGACTGCATTTGGCCTGCCCACGGCATGGCTATCAGTGGCAACAGGCCTAAGCTGAGCCAGGGTTTTACCGAGCCCATCGCACTCTGGCAATAATAGAAAGTCAAAACCAGTAACCCGCTGACCGGATAGAGCTGAGCAACCGAAATCCACAGTTCTCCACGCAACAGCTCTTCAAAATGGCCGTACACCATGGCCACAAGCACGGCAGCCGGTGCCAGAATAAAGACGTTGGCCGCATACAATAACAAGCCCAGTTCAGTGACTGCCCGTTGCCAGCCTGAAACCGGTAACGAGCGGTCATACATGGCGTGATCAGCCGCTGCCAGTGCTTGTTTTTGCATGGCTATCCAACAATATGCCAGCAGCAGGTAACCCCATAATGTATAGAAAAAACTCTCTCCCTGAGCGTCCTTATCGGCCAGCACTCCAAGGGCCAGCAGCGGTAACAGCAACAAGGCGTAAAGGGCCATCGGGAATAACGCTACAATGCCGGTGCTTACCTGGGTGAGGCTTTCCAGCCACTGTCTTAAGGCGTGCTGATAGAGCTGGCGGCGAAATTGCCAGTAGTTCACTTATCGTGTACTCCGCTCGCGTCGAGGTGCAAATGACGCACGTCATTGGCACTTGAGAAGACCTGCGGTTCATGACTGGCAATCACTAACTGACCTTTGTAAGCGGCAAAACAGCCTTGAAGCGCGTCACGGGTTTTGTCGTCCAACCCGTTGGTGGGTTCGTCCAGTAACAGCAACTCGGGCTCGTGCATAAGAGCCAGAATAAGACTGAGCTTTTTGTAATTGCCAAGTGAGAGATCCTGCACCCGTGTATTAATAAAAGGGGTTAAGCCAAATGCGGTAACCCACGGATAATCGGCCCAATGGCAATCCGGAACACAGTGAAACTGCCGCGCATGAAAAGCCAGCATTTCAGTGACCTTAAAAAAGCCCGGCAGATTAACTTTGCTGGCGCTGATACCGATTGTTCGGCGCATGGCAGTCTCAGCGACATTTTGCTGATTAAACCGCACGGCGCCCAGGCTGGGTATCAGAATACCAGCGGCAATTAGCAGTAGTGTGGTTTTTCCGGAGCCATTAGCGCCGGTGAGCACTACCCGTGGCTCGGGCAGTGAAAGTGTTAAATTGCCAAAAAGCGTTCTGGCACCAAAATGATGGCTGACCTGTTCAAAGCTTAACAACGCCTGCTCCCTTCTCTACAACCCGAGGCCTGCCCCCGGGCCGTTCCTTGTTTACACCATTTTACGCAGTAATTGCCCGGTATTGAGACGTAACAGGCGATAACACCCTATCCCCCCCAACACGCCAACAACCAAAGCGCCAACCAGCGGAGCTATAACCCAGTATTCCCAGTGCATAGAGGCCTGCATATCGAAAATCCGGCTTTGCAGCAAATACAGACTGACTTCGTTGGCCATTGCAGCCATCAGGCCGGCAACGGTGCCAATAATCAAAAACTCGTTGATAACGCTGAAGCGGATCAGGCTGCCTTTAGCGCCCAATGTGCGCAGTATAGCGAGTTCCTGCTGACGTTCATCCATGCTCGCCTGAACTTGCGCAAACAGTACCAGGGAACCGGCTATTAGAACCAGTACCAGAATAAATTCCACGGCCAGTGATACCTGGTCGATAATTTCGCGTACCTGGTTAATTCTGGCATCCACATCAAACAGGGTGACCGAACTAAAGGGCAGCATCAGCGCCGTGATATCGGCTTTACGATCGCCATCAAGGTGGAAACTGGTAATGTAAGTGGCACTGAACTCCTGCATCGCTGCCGGATGCAGTACAAAGAAAAAGTTAGGTTGCATGGTTTGCCAGTTAACTTCTCGAATACTGGTTACCCGGGTCACCACAATTTCACTGCCCACATTAAAGGTCAGTAGATCATCCAGCGCTATATTCAACCGGGTCGCAACGCCCTCCTCTACCGATACCGGATAAATTTGTTGACCACTTTCAGTCATATCCTGCCCATCGGGTTGCCAGCTTTCGTGCCACTGCCCTTTAACTACCGTATTTTCGCGCTGTAACCGCTCGCTCCAACTAAGGTTAGCTTCCCGGCCAAGGCCTCGACGCCCTTCGCTTTGCTCCGGATCTTCTTCTTTGGTGACTTCGGTATTTACCCGTTCATCATTGACTGCCACGAAACGGCCACGGACCACCGGATAGAATTCGTCCACACTGACCTGATTATCGGCAAAATGTGCCTCCAGCGGTGCTCTTTGCGCCTCGGTAATATTGGCCATAAAGTAATTGGGCGTATCCACCGGCAACTGTGCTCGCCACTGAGCAATCATATCGTTGCGCATTACCAGAACCACCAGCAACAGCATAATGGTTACCGAGAAACTGATAAGTTGCACGCTGTTATCCATAGCGCGGCGGCGAATACGGGCCCACGCCAGCTGCCATGAGCCCATTGCCCCCTGTCCTAACCGCCGGCCGACGGCTATCAGGCCAAAGGTGACACCTAACAGGGTAATCACCAGGAGTACACCGGAGCCAAATAAGATGGCACTGATTTCCAGATCGCGGCTGTAAACCCACATGAGCAGGAAAATAGCGCCGCCTGATGCGCCGAACTGCAGCCCTCTGGAACTTAACCCTGAGTCCATGTCGCGACGCAATACCCGCAAGGGTGGTACCGAAAATAACCTAAGCAGCGGATAAAGTGAAAACAGCACGGCACAAATGGAGCCGGTAAGCACGGCGATAAAGACCGGTCGCCAGTGCCAGACATCCAGCGACACATCTACCTGACCAGCAAGAGCCGAGACAACCAACTGCTGAATAATGACACCGGCAATGATGCCAATGAGGATCCCCAGCAGGGTAATAAACATAATTTGCAACACATACACCCGGCGAATCATTTGTTTGGTTGCGCCCAGGGTTTTAAGGATAGCCACCGGATCAAAATGGCGCTGACTATACCGCTGTGCTGCCACAGCTATCGCAACCGCCGCCAACACAATGGCCAGCAGGCTGGCCAGAAGAAAATACCGTTCTGCGCGGGCAACCGAGCGGCCAATGGCGGAATCATCATCCCCGACCTGCTGCCAGCGGTGTAATTCGTCATCGAGATTCGGTCGAAGCCAGTCATAATAGGCTTCAATCAGCGAATTCTCACCGGCGAAATACGCTTTATACGTTACCCGACTGCCCGGCCCGGTAATATTCGTTCGGGCCAAATCGTCCAGCGCTATCAGCACCATAGGATCGGTATTAAAAACACTGAATCCCTGATCGGGAATTTCTGATAACACCTGACTTACTGTAAACTCGCCGTCGCCAATATACACCGTATCGCCCAGCTCGACGTCAAGCAGCTGAAACAGCCTGGAGTCGATCCATATTTCACCGGCAAGCGGCGATTTATCAGTGGCTGAGGGGGTACCAAAAGGCTTGTCAGCGAGCTGAATTTCACCTTTGAGTGGATACTGCGGACTCACGGCCCGTAAATCCACCAGCGACATTTTTTGTTCACCGAAGGCCATGGACCGGGTACTGACCTGCTCAGCAGTGGCCAGCCCATCGGCTTCGGCCTGGCGTTTCCAATCGTCGCTGATAGGCTTGCGCGAGCGCAGCTGACTATCTGCGGCAATAAACTGCGAAGACCGCTCAACGAGCGCCCCCTGTAGCCGTTCGCTGAATAACGACAACGACAACACGGCGGCGACCGACAGAATAATGGCAAACAGAATGATAGTGAGCTCGCCCCGCCGGGCTTCGTGCTTAAATAACCGCCAGGCAAGATTAGCTACCATATGCGAGATCCTTTTCCTCTGCGGCCAGCGGGGAAACGGTAATTTCGGTTAGCTCTCCGGCCTGCATCTGCAGTTGCCGTTCACACTTTTTGGCCAGTTCATTATCATGTGTCACCAGCACCAGGGTGGTGCCAATTTCCCGGTTCAGGTTAAACAATAAGTCTTCAACTCTGACACTGTTAGCAGCATCCAGATTGCCGGTTGGCTCATCCGCAAACAGAATTTTAGGTTGCCCGATAAAGGCTCTGGCAATGGCCACACGTTGTTGCTCACCCCCCGATAATTGATTGGGATAATGGTGAGCGCGATGGCTTAAGCCCACTTGTTCAAGGATCGCCTGGGCGCGTTTGTGAGCGTCGGGCAAGCCGGCAATTTCAGCCGGTAGCATCACATTCTCAATCGCCGTCAGGCTTTGCACCAACATGAAACTTTGAAAGATAAACCCCACTTTCGCGCCGCGCAGTCGGGCTCGCTGTTCTTCGTCCATGTTATGCAACGACGCAGCGTCCAGAAATATCTCGCCACTGCTGACTTCATCCAATCCGGCAAGTAAGCTCAACAAGGTGGATTTTCCGGAACCGGACGCCCCGACAATAGCAATGGACTCCCCGGCCTTGACTTCAAAGGAAATAGGCTGAAGGATCTGTAACGAACCTTCACTCGTATTAACGGTCTTAGTAATGTCTTTGGTTTGAATCATATAGGAGCTATTGTCGTTTTGATTTGTCATTGTTTATTCCGTCGTGGACCCACTCTTAAGTGGATAAAAACACTGGTATTACTAATACCTTTTGTACTGTTTTCAGATCAATTACTGGCGCAATCAGCGACTGCTAAGCCTGCCAGTCAGCAAAGCAGCTCAACGCCATCAGATACACGCTTGCTTATACTTGGAGATAGCCTAAGTGCGGGCTATGGTTTGTTGCAAGCACAAAGTTGGGTTAGTTTGTTACAAAATATCTGGCTCGACGAGCAACGCGGGATTGATGTGATAAATGCTGCGATTAGTGGCGAAACGACCGATGGCGGCCTGGCCAGACTGCCCCGCTTGCTTGAGCAACATCAGCCTACCCATGTATTAATTGAACTCGGCGGTAACGATGGGTTGCAGGGGCATAACGTTGGCAAGCTGCAGAACAACCTTACCCGGATGGTGCAATTGGTCAAAGACTACGGTGCCCGGGTTTATCTTCAGGATATGGAAATCCCGACCAACTACGGTCGACGCTATAATCAGATGTTCAGCAATACCTTTGAACAGGTTGCCGATGCCCAGGATATTCCGCTAATTCCGTTTTTCCTGCAGGATATCGCCCTTGATGAATCTCTGATGCAGCGCGATGGGATTCACCCCAACGCCGAAGGCCAACCGCTTATTGCAGAGTTTATGCACCAGCAGCTATCGCCTTTTTTGTTTTCCGACACCGGGAAATAATCGCATTTTTGATAAATCCATCTATAATTGGATATTAACTGAACAGCTATTTTGAGGGGTAAAGAATGGAAATTGGACAATCACCCATCGACAGTGCGTACTCGCGACCAACGCCAGAGCCCGCGGAACGCAGCGAGTCGCCACGTCAGGAACGCCTTGAGAGTAATCAGAGTGATGCGCCGACGCCCACTCCTCCGTCATCTTCCCAGCCAACGGCAACCACCGGTTCAGTAGGCCGCAATATCGATACCTACGCCTGAGGTAACAAATACTTTTGTTCGAACTCTGCCAGCGGTACGGGTTTGCTGTAATAAAATCCCTGTACCCGATGACAACCGAGTTGTTTGAGCAGTTGTTCCTGTTCGAAAGTCTCCACCCCTTCAGCCAGTACCCGCAAGTCAAAGTTAGCTGCCAGGTCGACAATGGATTTTACAATACCTGCACCTTCGCCAAGTTCTAGCTTGGACGTGAACTCACGATCAATTTTGAGTTTATCCACCGGCAGCTTATCGAGATACGCCAGCGATGAGTAACCGGTACCAAAGTCATCGATGGCCACATGAAACCCGACTTCGCGAAGCTTTGATAAAATGGCACTTGCTGACTGAAAGTTTTCGATGATGGCACTTTCCACAATTTCCAGCTCAATATAGGCCGGGTCAATTTGCTGAAGTTTGAGTTCTTCTGTCATCCTTAACAGCAGTTCGTTGTCGGCTAAATCGAGGGCCGATATATTGAATGACAAAAACAAGTCCCGACCAGCCTGTTCCCAGCGTTTGATAATGCCAAAGGACTCTTTTACCAACCACCCCGTGACCAGTCGAATAGCCCGGGTTTGCTCTGCCACATCAATAAAGGCCGCCGGGGTAAGAAACCCTTTTACCGGGTGATTCCAACGCAACAGGGCCTCTGCCCCCACCACTTCGCCACTGGCACTGTCCAACTGAGGTTGCAGGAATAATTCAAGCTCATTTTCGGCGATCGCCCTTTTCAGCTCCGCGGCGATGGTCAGTCGGGAACTGGCTTCTATGAGAATATCCTGAGTAAAGAATGCCAGTGCAGCGCCGCCGGCCTGTTTTGCTTTATACATGGCCGCATCAGCGCGCACCAATAAGTCTTCACTGTTGTTGGCATCTTCCGGGAAACAGGCTATGCCAACTGACCCCCCAACATTGATTTCCTGTTCGCCAGCCAGATAAAAGGGCTGGTTCATTTCAGCAATGAGTTTGCGTGCCAGGGTTTCAAGTTCTTCACGCTGATGATACTCCTCCACCAGCAGCACAAACTCATCGCCGCCCATTCGAGCCAGTATATCCGATGCTCTTAACCGTGATAACAGACGCTCGGTTACCATTTTCAGCAACTCGTCGCCGGCCAGATGGCCAAGACTGTCATTGACCACTTTGAAGCGGTCGAGATCCAGATAAAGTAAAGCACACTGCTGATTTGAACGTTCACTGCGCGACACCGCGTGCTGAAGGTGTAATTGAAACTGCACCCGATTAGGTAAGCCGGTTAATGAGTCATAATGAGCCAGGTGTTCGAGCTTTTCTTCAGATTGTTTTAAATTAGTAATATCCGAGAAAACGCCAAGGTAGTTAATAATGTCACCGCGGTCATTTTTAACCACCGAGACACTGAGTAATTCAGGAAAAACCGTGCCATCCTTACGCCGGTTTAATATCTCACCGCGCCAAAAACCGGATTCAGTCAGAGTTTGTAACATGGCTACCATAAACCGTTCTTCCACTACTCCCTCGCCAAGGAAGAAAGGAGATCTGCCAATCACTTCAGACTCTGAGTAGCCGGTGATTTCAGTGAATGCCGGGTTAACTGACACAATTTTGTGATGCGTATCGGTAACCACAATCCCCTCCAGGCTGTGATTAAATACCTGCTGACTCAACTCCCAGCGTTTTTGATACTCCAGTTGCTCAGTGGTATCCATAACCAGCGAGTAAAGCAATCGCTGGCCGCCACTATCTACCGGGGTATTAAACACCTCTACATCACGCACTTCACCTGAGGCCAGGCGATGTTTAACATTGAATGTTGTCGACCGTTGTAACAGCGCCTGTTTTACCCTCGACATAATAGAAGTTTGTTCCTGTGCCTGTAAATCAAACACCGTCATACCGGAAAACTGCCTGGCGCTGTAGCCGTAATAATTCAACGCCGCGTCGTTCGCATCTACAATATTGCCAGCGTCATCAACAATCAGCATAACCACTGCGTGCGCTGAGAAAAATTGCCGAAACTTTTCTTCCGAGGTCGTCAGGGCTTCGAGCTTTTCCTGCTCTAATAAGGAATTGTTATACCTCAGCTGGACAATATAAAAGGCAAAGGCATTAATGATAAAAGCCAGCACCCAGAACAAAGGGTGAAACTGAAAAGAGACCCAGCCCCCGGCAGGTTGCGCTGAAAGCTGCCACTCACCGTAGGGCAACTGAATAGACAGTTGAACCGGCGTTTGAATAGTGCCTACGGCCTGACTGCGAAAGATTTCGGCCATATTACCAAACTCATTCCGGCCGGTGATCAGTATATCGAGATCGGCATCTTCGATGAAGCCGGCGTCACTTAGTACGCCGCGATAATCCAGTACAACAGAAATTATTCCCCATACGCCGCTATCATTGATAACGGGTAATCGCGCTATAAACCCCACTCCCCCCTGAACCAGACTAACCGGACCATCCAGTACCGGCGAGCCGGTATCAGCAGCCGTAAAAGCCGACTCCCGCTGCTCTTCATTAATCCGATAATCAAGACCTAAGGCTTTTTCATTACCGGCTACGGGGTAAATCAGGTTGACCACAAATCCGCGCGCCGCGGCGATATTGATAATGTTATTGCGCTGTTCCAGCAAGCGGCTCATGTAGCGGCTAAAGCCAGCCTGATCGATTTCGGGAGTCAACGATATGTAAGCGGCAGCCCCCCGGATCAGCTCGATATTTGTATAGAGCTCAAACTCCAGGTTAGAACGAAGCAAACCCAGTTTTTGTGTAACCCGGTTAATTTGCTCTTCCCGTTGCCACTTACTGGCACCATAATCCGCCGCCAGAGTGACCGAAACGATAACCGTGAATACGCTTAAAAATAGCCAGACCGGGCGATGTTTTTGATGAGGTTTTTTGTGACTACGCAAGACCATCCTATTTCAATAAACGAAGTCATTTAACCGTTGGCACGCCAGCACAAACGCAGAGCGAGAATGGTTAAAGATAATACAATTCTCAGATACCACTAGCATAGGACAATTTGCTGTAGTTTGCTGATATTTTTTAAAATTCTGACAGAAAGACAGGCAGCGATTGACGCCGTTTCTGGTTTATTTACCGTGTTTGAATAAAATTGGCTGTGTTTTTTATACGCGCACATACCAACGTATCAATTTTTATTAGCTTTACATTGTAGAACAAACTACACTTACGCCAATTTCTTTTACTTTGTAGTACAAAATACAGTTGGAACATGTATGGGTAAGTCACGATTTTTAGGTGAGTTTGAACAGTTTGTGTTACTCGCCATTTTACGCCTCGGGGAACAGGCTTATGGCACCACTATTCGTCAGATACTGCTCGACGTAATTCAACGGGACGTCAGTATCGGCGCGTTGTACACCACCTTAACCCGGCTTGAAGAGAAAGGACTGCTCAGTTCAGCAATGGGAGAAGCTACTGCTGAACGGGGAGGACGGGCAAAAAAATATTTTAAAATAACGGGGGAAGGTAAGCGAGCGTTAGCAGAAACACGCCAGTCACTGGATGCCATGTGGCGGGATGTAAAACTGAGTTTTGTTGGGGTGCAGTAGTGAACAATAACTCACCACCACGCCTGGCCGAGGCATTGCTGGCGAAAATCCTGCCGGCGCATCTTAAGGACCCCTTGCTGGGCGACCTCGAAGAACAGTTCAGAGAAATTCAACTTAAACACAATAAACAGTCCTGTCAGTTATGGTACTGGCGCCAGGCACTGATCACTTCATTTCACTTTGTTAACCAAACACAAAAGGCGCTTATTATGTTTGCATTCAGTATTGTATTTTTTGCCGGATTAACCTTTTTTGCCATGGAGCTCTCCGGTGGTAGCAGTATGTTCTTTGATGTGCCATCGTTTATTATTACCTTGCCACCAGCGCTGGTATTTACCCTAGCGGTTACCTCGCCGGCAAAGGTTAAACAAGCTTTTAGCAGCCTGCTGTCAGGGCACGTTGAATCTTTGCGGCATGTCCAGAGCAGTGCCATGGTGTTTGATGTGCTTGGCTCGTCCTGTTTGTGGCTGGGCGCTATTATGACCCTGCTGGGCTGGGTAGCTATGGGCTCTAACATCACTGAAGTTAAGGTTATTGGCCCGGCGTTTGCGGTTTCGGTGCTCACCCTGATGTATGCCATGAGCGTGAAACTGGTTTGCTATGTCGCCAGCCAGCGAATCACTTACCTGGGTCAGGGGCTGACAACGAATAGCGACTAACCATTAGCTCGCCGCAAAAAAAAGCCGGCAGCTTGAGCTACCGGCTTATCGCGTCGCTTGCAATACTAGCGAATATACTGTGATGTCTCGCCCGACTCAGCCCGCTGTTGATAGCGGTCCCGAAGTTTGATCTGACGGGATGTCATGTCGATCTGCTGGCCATCGATGAGCACCACTTCCGGTGCTTCGGTAACCTCCAGCGGATCGCCACTCCAGACCACTACATCGGCTTTTGCCCCCTTCTTAAGTACACCGAGTTGGTCCGACATACCAAAAATGCTGGCCGGATTTACTGTGAGAGCTGCCATTGCACTCTCCCAGGACATCCCAAACGCCACAGCATTACCCGCATGCTGAGTCGCCAGGCGGATATTATGAGTCTCCATTCCCATTGCGACCATTACCCCCGCCTCTTCCAGCCGACTGGCATTGGCCAGGGTTGCACCGAGCTGTTCAAAACTGCCAGGCAAATTAAATTCCGGATCGATAATCACCGGAATATCCGCCGCCGCCAGTTCATCCGCGACACGCCAGGCTTCCATACCCTTTACCAGTACCACCCTGATTTTGGGATAGCGCTGTTTAAACGCGATCACCTGACGAATATCCGCAGCGCGATCGGCAAACATCAGCAGTGGTGTTGTACCGTCTACCACTGGCTTTAAGGCTTTGATGTCAGCCCGGCTGTTGAGTCCATGCCATTCAGATGACGGGCTCAACTGTGCGGCATCACTTACCTGCATGGCTTCACTGATGGCTTCGTTCAACATCACCCACAGTGCAGCTCTGGAACCGCCGCGGCTGTCTGCCCCATTGTTACCCACATTCACGGCCGTAAATGCCTGCGGTTTTAATATCGAATCAGCGGCGCCGGATAGCGTGATTACCGCGCCCAGTCCATGAAATAAGCCGTCGCTGCGCGAAATACCACTAACTGCCGACGTGATCCCCTCAACCCGGCTAATCGCCAGCAAACTGGAATCCGGATTCACCGCATAGCTAACATCGAAAGCCGCGCCGGTAGATGAAACAGGATTCGATGATACCGAAGCATCTACTGTGCCGGCGGAACTGCTGACCTCAACCAGACCCAACTGAGTATAAGCACCAATCAACCCCGGCGTTACATACTTACCGCTGGCATCAATTGTTGTGTAGCCCTCAGGCACTGAGGATGACGTATTAACCGAAACTATTTTATTGTTTTCAATAAGTACCGTAGCGGCATCGAGTGTCCCCTGCGCCGTGCCGGTAAACACTTTACCGCCAACAATTGCCAGTTTATCGGCCAGGGCGGCACTGCTCACCGTTGCCAACAGGCATATCGTTAATAATGACTTCATTTGATATCTCCCTCGCCCACTTGTCCTAACTCAAAATCTGCCACCGGCCAGGTCGCCGGATCACTGAGATCAAAAGCCAGTCCACCGTCGATATAGACTTTGTCTGCTCTGGCATAAGTTGAGAACGGGTTAGCACTCCACAGCACTAAATCGGCATTTTTACCGACTTCCAATGAGCCGGTTTCATCAAAAATCCCCAGGGATTTAGCCGGGTTGGCTGACAACCAGATCCAGGCTTCCTGTTGACTGATATCAATGCCTGCACGGCGGCCGTCAGACCAGGCTTTGGCAGCCTCCTGATTAAGTCGCTGAATGCCTAAATCACTGTCGGAATGCACAATCGCACAGGCGCCGGCCTCATGCACCATTGGAATGTTTTCGCGGATGCCGTCGTAGGCTTCCATTTTAAAGCCCCACCAGTCGGCCCACATTGCCGAACAAACGTTATTCTCCGCCAGTAAATCGCCAATCTTGTAGGCTTCCACACCGTGCTGGAACGAATAGATCTGATAGCCGAACTCTTTCATGACATCCATCATCACGGCCATTTCATCGGCGCGATAACAATGCATATGAACGCGGATCTCATCTTTTAACACGCCCATCAGGGTATCGAGGTTTAGATCGCGCTTGGGCGGCGTTGGATTTTTCCCCGCATCATAGTCCGCTTCGTACCGCTCCCAGGCACGCCTATAGTTTTCAGCATCGGCCCAGGCCTGGCGATAACCGGCTACATTGCCCATACGGGTTGAAGGTCCGCCTTTTTTGCCATAAACCCGTTTCGGATTTTCTCCACAGGCCATTTTGAGTCCGTAAGGCGCATCGGGAAATTTCATTTCCTGCATAGTACGGTCCGGCACATTTTTCAGCACCACTGAACGCCCACCAAACAGGTTGGCAGAGCCCGGTAAGATTTGCAGCGCGGTAACGCCACCGGCCAATGCACGGCCAAAGCCAGGATCCTGAGGCCATACCGAATGTTCAGCCCACACATTCGCAGTGACTGGCTTAACCATTTCGTTTCCATCGGAATGTGAATGGGTAGAGGGATTAGGGTAAACCCCTAAATGGCTGTGTACATCAATAATGCCCGGTGTGACCCATTTACCGGTGCCGTCGATTACGGTAGCGCCGGCGGGAATATCCAGGCTTTCACCGACAGCGGCAATTTTGCCGTCGGCAAAGTACACCATACCGTTATCAATTTTATTACCGATGCCATCTAAAATAGTGACGCCGGTAATCACCGTTGGCGCGCCAGGAAGAGGCGTATATTGACTGGGAAATGGATTTTTATCGATAGTCACTTTCGGTGACTGCTCGGCTTTTTCCGCTTTATCGTCTGCACAGGCAGAAAGCAGCAAAGCACAGCAACACGCCGCAGTAAGACTTAACTGCTTCAGGTTAATAGTCATGCATTACCTTTGTTCTAATAGTTGTCGTTTGAGTGCCATAACCGATCATGCATTAATTCAATGCTGATGGGTCTGACTTACGGTAGCGAATAGCAAGACAACGTACAAGCAGCAAAAGCTATTTTGCAGTGGCAGCCGATTGTTGTAGCACCGCAACAATTTCATCGGCCTTTTGTAACCGGCGGATATTATCAAACAGGACTTCCGCCTGGGGGTATTGGCGCTTCAGGTAGCCACACCATTGTTTCAGTCGGTTTGGATAGTAGCGGCCTTTATCGCCGTATATCTCATAACCGGAATAATCTATCAGCAGTTGCGCCAGTTCCGGCCAGCTCATCGGCGGCTCGTTATCACGAATGTGACGGGCCAGATTAGGCATAGCAAGAGCACCGCGGCCAATCATTACATCATCGCAGCCCGACATTTCCTGGCAGCGTTTGGCATCGTCATAAGACCAGATTTCACCATTAGCAATCACCGGTAAACGGGTATTGGCGCGAATTTTTTTAATCCAGTCCCAGTAGGCCGGTGGCCGGTAGCCTTCGGTTTTGGTGCGGGCATGAACAACTAACTCAGATGCACCGGCTTCATCAATGGCCACCGCATTGTCGATAGCCAGCGATTTATCCTCAAAACCGAGACGAATTTTTGCCGTTACGGGCAAATGGGCGGGCACTGCCTCTCGCACAGTTTTAACGATATCATGCAGCAACTCAGTATATTGCAGTAACACTGCGCCGCCTTTACTTTTATTCACCGTTTTAGCCGGACAACCAAAGTTTAAATCGACGCCGGGAGAACCCAACTCAACAGCGGTTAAGGCATTTTCTGCCAGCCACTGAGGGTGCTGCCCTAATAACTGTACGCGAACGGGAACGCCACTGGGGGTTTTCCCCCCCTCGTGCAATTCAGGGCACAGACGGTAAAAGGTTTTGTGGGGAAGTTTTTGGTCAACGATACGAACGAATTCTGTTACGCACAGATCAAAACCGCCTACCCGGGTAAGCATGTCGCGCATTAAATGATCAACAACGCCTTCCATCGGCGCCAACAAAACTCGCATAGTATTCAGTATTCAAAAAATAAGGGGGCGGATTTTAGCAGAACATTAGGCCGCTGGCATCAGAATTGGTACTTCTGCCCTGAACGTAAAGCAAAGCGTTTTTCACACCGATTTAAAATGGCGCGACGCTCTGTGGCATCGGCACTGTGCCAACCAGTGATTTCATTAATATGGCGCTGACAGCCCAAACAAATGTCCTCATCATCCAGACAGCAGTTACCAATGCAGGGCGATGTAGCAATTGCCTGTTCAACAGGGACTCTGGGGGTGAACTTTTTCATTATTCGCGATCAGTTCCTCGGTAAACCACAGACAAACATAGCAGCCAAACCGGGCATCGAGTTTAGCAAAAAAATCGGCTTCATTACTGGCTTCATATCTGACCAGTCTTTGCCCTACCCCTTCATATAACAATGCAACGTAAACCATGATATCCCCGCAACGCGTTAAGCATAGCGAGGAGTATACATTTAGACGTCTAGAAATCCAAACATCCAGACATCGATAATCGACCATTTATCGCATTACTTCAGTAAATGCTGTAAAGCGCCCTCTACAGCCGCAACCTGAGCACGATTACAAATTTCCGGAGTAGCTGACGGGCTGTCCGGATACACCTCTGTGGTAGAACAATAGGTAGCATTATTAAATCCGCCGCATAAGAAGAGCTTTTTCTTGTCATAGCAGATTACGCCTTCAGAAGGCACCTCCGCGCCGATAATCAGGCCGTTTTCATCCGTTGGAGCAATATGGGTAACTTTTTTCACCTCGTTGATAATCGCTTGCTGCAGTGGCAGATGAGGCGCTTTGGCATCGGCCACCAGATAAAAGCCGTCGGGGATTTCCCAGGCTTTTTGCTCAATAGCATCACGGGCCGCTAATGCCGGGCGAAACTCGCTGTTATCCGTATCGGTGGTTTCATGAAGATCGATGTGCAGTAAAAATTCCTGCGGCATTGCGCCAATAAAGTCCATGAGTAGTTTTGACTCTGGCGCTGGCGAGTCGGGATAAAAAGAGCGGTTCGGATCGATAGCCAGCGGATCCCAACGGTTAATAGTTTCATAACCCCAAGGGCTTACGCAGGGAACCACTATCAGATTGATTTTACCGGTATACGCCTGACTGTATTCCCGCGCAAATAACAAAGCGCCCTGCACGCCACTGGTTTCATAACCGTGTACACCGCCAGTTACCAGTACCCAGGGGGCATCTGCTATTGGCTGCCTGGGTAACAATGCATAAAGTGGGTAGCGTGACTCATCATAGGGCAAGGCACCGTACTGAATAACAGAAAAATAATCCGGCATGGCGTCTAATTGACTTAATACTTCATCGGCGTAACTACGCTTAACTGATTGCGCCGCGAGCCATTGTTTTTTTTCTTCTTCTTCCCAGGGCTTACCTGGTGTGCCGATAGGATACATTGATCACCTTATTGCTAGTAAATTTACAGGTGAATTGTAGCATGATTGCAGAGTGGATGAAGTGACGGCCAATTGCACAGTAACCAGAACACGCATAACTGTCTTAGCCTGTTATATAAAGCTGAACAGAATGAGTAAGGGCTTCTCATCCCGAAGAGCAGGCATGAAAAAACCAGCCGATTGGCTGGTTTTTTAATATGGCGTTCCGAGCGGACTAGCCCTAGGGGATTACAGAGTGCTGTCCTGCACTCTGCCCTTCGGGCCGCGCTAAAGCGCGTTCTGCCATGTTCCAGACATGGCAGTCGAACCCCAAATGAAAAAACTCCGGAAGTACTTATGAGTTAGCAGGTTGAATAAGGACTTCTCATCCCGAAGAGCACGCATAAAAAAACCAGCCGATTGGCTGGTTTTTTAATATGGCGTTCCGAGCGGACTAGCCCTAGGGGATTACAGAGTGCTGTCCTGCACTCTGCCCTTCGGGCCGCGCTAAAGCGCGTTCTGCCATGTTCCAGACATGGCAGTCGAACCCCAAATGAAAAAACTCCGGAAGTACTTATGAGTTAGCAGGTTGAATAAGGACTTCTCATCCCAAAGAGCACGCATAAAAAAACCAGCCGATTGGCTGGTTTTTTTAATATGGCGTCCCCTAGGGGATTCGAACCCCTGTTACCGCCGTGAAAGGGCGGTGTCCTAGGCCTCTAGACGAAGGGGACAGAAATTTGTTAGTGAAGCGTTGCTTCACTAAATTTCTGTAAGGCGAGGTAAGCTCTGCGTAACCGAGCGACCTTATAATCATTCCTCACAGAATATTTCGGTCCTGAAAGCATTTCAGCTTCCGGCCTATCCACAGTATTAATCGACTGTGACACGATATAGATGGCGTCCCCTAGGGGATTCGAACCCCTGTTACCGCCGTGAAAGGGCGGTGTCCTAGGCCTCTAGACGAAGGGGACTGAAAATCTGTTTCCGAAAGCACTGCTTTCGGGATTTTCAGTAAGGCGAATTTTGCTCTGCAAAATGAGCGACCTTAGCCTTACTGATTTTCAAGTCCTGAAGAAGCTGGAGTGTAACTCACGAATTACCAAACTAATAATTCTCAACTTACTTCGGCCTATCCACAGTATTAATCGACTGTGACGCGATATAGATGGCGTCCCCTAGGGGATTCGAACCCCTGTTACCGCCGTGAAAGGGCGGTGTCCTAGGCCTCTAGACGAAGGGGACTGAAAATCTGTTTCCGAAAGCACTGCTTTCGGGATTTTCAGTAAGGCGAATTTTGCTCTGCAAAATGAGCGACCTTAGCCTTACTGATTTTCAAGTCCTGAAGAAGCTGGAGTGTAACTCACGAATTACTAAGCTAATAATTCTCAACTTACTTCGGCCTATTCCACGATATACATCATGAAAAGAAATTTGGTGGAGCCAGGCGGGATCGAACCGCCGACCTCTTGCATGCCATGCAAGCGCTCTCCCAGCTGAGCTATGGCCCCAAATTGTGTTACGGATGTCGTTGACTTTGTCAGTGACTGTTCCGTGACAGCGGGGCGCATTCTAGATAGCACGCCCCATCATGTCAACGCTTTTTTTAGGAATTTTCTCTGTTTGCTATAAAAGTGAGCGCCTTGTTTATTCTCTCAACAATTTTGTCCTGAGATAACAAATTCAGGGTCACATCCAGCGACGGAGAATTACCGCTGCCAGTAGCCGCTACGCGCAATGGCATACCCACTTTCCCCATGCCTACACCTAATTCTTCAGCCGTATCGTTAATGGCAGCCTGAATGGTTTGTGGATTCCAGTCATTAATGCCTGCCAGCTTTTGCTGAACCAGAACCAGCGCTTCTTTCGCTACCGGGCGAAGGTGTTTTTTTGCCGCATTGGCATCAAACTCTTCATAATCCTGGTAGAAATAAGCGCTGATTTGCGCCAGCTCTTTTAATGTTTTTACCCGGTCGGCCTGAATAGCTATTACATCAGTCAATGCCGGGCCGTTTTCCAACGAAATACCCTGCTGCTCAAAATGCCAGATGGCATGACTGGCGACTTCTTCGGCAGGCAACGATTTAATGTAGTGTTGGTTCAACCACACCAGTTTCTCAGTATTAAATGCAGAGGCCGACTGACCGATGGCATCGAGGCTAAATAACTCGATCATTTCCTGTTCGGAGAAAATCTCCTGATCGCCGTGCGCCCACCCCAGGCGAACCAGATAATTCTTAACCGCCTGCGGTAGATAACCGTCATCACGATATTGCATTACGCTTACCGCGCCATGACGTTTCGACAGTTTCTTACCGTCGTCGCCCAGAATCATCGACACATGAGCATATTCAGGTACCGGGGCACCCAAAGCTTTTAAAATATTAATCTGTCTTGGTGTGTTATTAATGTGGTCTTCGCCACGCACCACGTGAGAGATCCCCATATCCCAGTCATCCACAACCACGCAGAAGTTGTAGGTTGGCGTACCATCAGAGCGCTGAATAATAAGGTCATCAAGTTCAGTATTGCTGATTTCGATTCGGCCACGCACGTGATCTTCAAATACTACACTGCCTTCCAGTGGGTTTTTGAAACGAATAACGTAAGGCTGGCCTTCAGGGTGATCGGTACGATCGCGCCAAGTCCCCGGATAACGGGGTTTTTCGCCATTTTCTTTTTGTTGCTCACGAATGGCATCAAGCTCTTCTGCCGGCATAAAGCATTTATACGCTTTACCTTCATCCAGCATGCTCTGGATAATGGTTTTATAACGATCAAACCGTTCAGTTTGGTAATAAGGTCCCTTATCCCAGGTCAGACCCAGCCATTCCATACCATCCAGAATGGCTTGTTTGGCTTCATCGGTTGAACGCTCTATATCTGTATCTTCTATACGTAATACAAACTCGCCGCCCTGACTTTTCGCATAGAGCCAGGAATATAATGCGGTGCGAGCACCACCGACGTGAAGATAACCCGTTGGACTGGGTGCAAATCTGGTAACAACCGACATGAATAATCTCTTTTGTTAAACGTGTTTTTCAAAGTGGGCGCATTTTACCAGCCATTGGGCTGTGCCACAAAGCAGCAGTGTTATTTTTATTGTTTCTGGCCAGAATTGTTCGGAAAATCATCGTAAACAGGCCTTTTCGTTTACTTATTCGCCAAACGAACATTGGCAGGATATTTTTTTAATTTTTATTGTTGACAGTCGCGCTTTGCTCTCTATAATACGCCACCACTTGCTTAGCACAGCAAGTAACAAAGAAAGCGGACGCTTAGCTCAGTTGGGAGAGCATCGCCCTTACAAGGCGAGGGTCACTGGTT
>OJDQ01000110.1_pt1 | contig 43270 bp, 37 predicted proteins | sample 1592851 | NCBI WGS metagenome assembly OJDQ01 (sample SAMN05416774, study PRJEB24817) | seawater metagenome | isolation source: Sea water | place: Canada:Atlantic | collected 2013-07 | reverse complement strand
ACTCTGCAAATCATTACCGTTGATATTAAACACCAACAGGTCATCGGTGCTGGACGACTCGAACAGTTTTTTGTTCATATCGGAAGTATTAAAGGTGCCGTTTGCCGTCAGTGTCTGGTAATAATCACTGTCATCAATCACGCTTTGGTAGATTTCGTCAAACCGGGTTTGCAGTAATAACTGATCTTCTTTAATAAGCGCCGCCGCATGATTCTGAATGTCGATATTGCCGGGGGTAGCGTTACCGCCATAAACCACATTACCATTATGAGATTTAAGGCTCGGCGCGTTGATATCCCCCACCACAGTGACCGCATCAACCACCGGATCGGCCGGGATACGACTGCCAACATCTGTAGACGCGCCATTAATATCGCCACCAATCATGATCCGGCCTTCAATATCACTGGACGTGCTCAGATCATTTTTGAGAATTAAGTTGTACGTGCCAACGTTATCAGCCGATGCAAAGCTGGTTGCCGTAAAAGCACATAAAATGAGACCACCAAGACGACTTAACATTTTCATTTTATTTAATTTTTTTCACTAAAAGCGGGAGTAGACCGGGTAATGCAAAATACAAACCATAAAGGTAATGCCTTGTTTTGTATTACATTACCACAAAGAGACCAGACCAGTTATTCCAAAGTGTAAAAGATGCCGACAATCACCAGGGCGTTTATGCCCCGGCAATTTTCATTTTTTCCAATAACACTGCGCCGGTATTTACACTGCCTCTGACGTCACGTTCGGCACCGATAGCAACAATATTGGCAAACATTTCCTGCAAAGTGCCGGCTATGGTTACTTCATGCACCGGGTACTGAATGACCCCGTTTTCGACCCAGTAACCTGCCGCGCCGCGGGAGTAATCACCGGTTACAATGTTCACGCCCTGGCCCATCATTTCAGTTACATAAAGCCCCGTGCCCATGGTTCTTAGCAGTTCTGCGTCTGACTGACCGGTATCACTGACAATCCAGTTATGAATGCCACCGGCATGGCCATTAGTCACCGTGTTGAGTTTACGTGCAGAGTAACTGGTATAGAGGTAGGTAGACAATTTACCGCTATCAACGATATTCATGTCTTTGGTCGCTACCCCTTCGTGATCGAAGTTACTGCTGGCCAGTGCGCCTTTTAAGTGAGGACGCTCAACAATATTCAACCATTCAGGAAATACCTGACTACCGAATTTGTCGAGCAGGAATGACGAACGGCGATACAGTGAACCGCCGCTGATGGCACCAACATAGTGGCCAAACAAACTGGAGGCCAGTTGCTTATCGATCAGCACCGGCACTGTTGCGGTTTTAATTTTTTGCGCGCCTAAGCGAGCCACAGTGCATTCTGCCGCTTCCAGCCCTACAGCTTCCGGCGAATCCAGCTTACTGGCATCACGGCTAACGGTGTAGGCATAATCACGCTGCATGTCATCATCCTGGCTGGCAATCACCATACAACTCAGGCTGTACCGACTGCTGGCGTAACCAGCATTAATACCGTGTGTGTTGCCGTAAACCCGCATTCCTATATTCGCGTTATAGCTGGCGCCGTCGGAATTGGTGATCCTGGGGTCATAATCCAGGGCAGCCGATTCGGCCGCCACCGCGCGCTTAATCGCGTCCTGGGGATCCAGTGGTACCGGATGATATAAATCCAAATCGGGGAATTCGGTTGCCATCAGCTCTGCATCTGCCAGTCCGGTGCAAGGATCTTCACTGGTATAGCGGGCAATATCCACGGCTTTTTCTACTGCCAGGGCCAACGCCTCCATACTCAAATCGGCGGTGGATGCGCTGCCCTTGTGCTTACCCACATAAACGCTGATCCCCAGACCACCATCGTTGGTAAACTCGATATTTTCCACTTCCCGTAAGCGAGAGGAAACCGCAATTCCCTCAACCTTCGACATGCTGGCTTCGGCCTGAGTAGCGCCCTTTTTAAGCGCTAAAGTAAGCGTGTCAGCCACTTTCGATTGAATTTCTGCTAGTTGTTGTTCGATCTGCATAGAAGTTTCGCTATAAATGTCCGTTGTTCATGGCTACAATTCAACATTATCAGTTTTAAACGAGAGTCCAATGAACGACCCAAGTCAGCATGATGACGCGAATTGGGATAACGACGACAGCTATCCCGAGCACGATGAATTCGTTAGTAAATCTGAGCTTAAACGCCTGTCTGCCTTACGCCAGCAAGTCGGCGAACAACTCGTAAATTTGTCTGACGCGCATATAAAAACCATCCCAATGGATGATGAACTGGCCGATGCCGTCACACTGGCCCGCAAAATAAACCGTAAAAAAGATGGCTTTCGCCGCCAGTTACAGTTTATTGGTAAGTTAATGCGCAGTCGCGATTTAACACCTATTGAGGAAGCCCTGGCCAAGTTGCAACATCAGCATCAGGCGCAAAATGCACGCTTCCATCAATTAGAAAAAACCCGCGATGCCATTGCCGACCAAGGCGATGACGCCATTCAGGCCGTCCTCGATGAACACCCGACGCTGGAACGTCAAAAGCTTCGGCAATTTCATCGATCGATTGCTAAGGAACGCAGCAAAAATGCGCCACCCAAAGCGTATCGCGAGTTATTTCAATATCTTAAAGAACATATGCTGGACCAGGATTAGCTGGTCCCGCCAACAGTCAGCTCATCGATTTTCAGGGTGGGCTGACCCACACCAACCGGCACACTCTGACCGTCCTTGCCGCACACACCTACACCGCGATCCAGCGCTACATCGTTGCCAATCATGGAAATCTTTTGCATGACTTCAGGACCATTGCCAATCAGGGTAGCACCTTTTACCGGTGCGGTAATTTTGCCGTTTTCAATTAGATAGGCCTCAGCACTGGAAAACACGAATTTTCCGGAAGTAATGTCCACCTGGCCACCGGCAAAGTTTGGTGCATAAATACCTTTATCAATCGAGCTGATGATTTCTTCCGGTGTATACTGACCGCCAAGCATGTAAGTATTGGTCATGCGTGGCATCGGCAAATGTGCATAGGATTCACGGCGGCCGTTGCCGGTAGGCTTCACGCCCATCAGACGTGCATTCATTTTATCCTGCATGTAGCCAGTCAGAACCCCGTCTTCAATCAGCACATTGCGCGCAGTCGGTGTTCCTTCATCATCCACAGTCAACGATCCGCGGCGATTATCCAGCGTACCGTCATCTACCACAGTCACGCCTTTAGAGGCCACCTGCTGGCCCATACGGCCGGCAAACGTAGAGGCCCCTTTACGGTTAAAGTCACCTTCAAGGCCATGTCCAACTGCCTCGTGCAGCAATACACCGGGCCAGCCGCTACCCAGCACCACTGGCATTAAACCCGCTGGCGATGCTATCGCCTGCATGTTAATTCTGGCCATATGCAGCGCATCGTCAGCTATCTGCTCGTAAAAAGGGCGACCATCTTCCTGCCGGGTGAAAAAGGCATAAGTATGTCTTCCTCCCGCGCCGGCACTACCACGCTCGCGACGATCACCGTTTTCCATCAGTACCGAACAGTTTAACCGCACCAGCGGACGAATATCGGTTGCCAGGGTCCCATCACTACCTGCTACCAGTACTTCTTCGTAAACACCGCTCAGTGATACCACCACCTGATTAATGCTGCTGTCCTGTTTGCGAATATAACCGTCGACGGCTTTCAGCAAGGCAATTTTTTCCGCTTCGGCCATGGCCAGAATAGGATTATCGGCTGAGTATCGCGGAGCCGGGGTAACATCACTTAAGGTACCCACCTTGACCTGCCCACCGGCAGGCGCAATGCTGCGGGCCGCGGTACAGGCCTTGCTAATGGCTTCCACACTGATTTCATCAGAATAAGCAAAACCGGTTTTCTCGCCGCTTACTGCGCGTACGCCAACGCCGCGTTCCAGGTTAAAACTGCCTTCTTTAATAATACCGTCTTCCATCACCCAGCTTTCATGCTGGCTGGATTGAAAATACAAGTCGGCGTAATCGGTTTGATGGGAATGAATCGAAGCAAGTGCGGTATCCAGCGATTGTCGGGTTAACCCTGAATCAGCCAGCAAATGAGTTTCAACTTGATTTATCAAAGTGACTCCTGAAACGATTATGTTGAGCCAATGGCATGGCTTGTCGGTATTTATTGATGTCTGTCAGAGACACGGCATGCTGAACAATGCAGGTTGCAGTTTCCTGCTCTGCCAGCATGTCTCCCCAGGGGGAATATATCACGCTGTGTCCGTAGGTTTCACGGCCATTTTCATGGGTACCGGTCTGGTTTGCAGCCACCACGAAACATTGTTTTTCTATCGCCCTGGCACGCAGTAGTGTATGCCAGTGAGCGGCGCCGGTTACCTGGGTAAATGCGGCGGGTAATACCAGCACATCAATATCGCCCATGGCTTCAAAAAGGCCCGGGAATCGCACATCATAACATACTGCTACGCCAATCCGCCCCTGCGGCGTATCAATAACCACTACGCGCTCACCGGGCTGGGTATATTTAGACTCTTTATAAGCTTTGGTATTGTCGGCAACTGCCGCATCAAACAAGTGTATCTTCTGATAGCAGTCTAACGCATTCCCCTCGGGCCCGTAGACAAAACAGGATGCGGTAAATTTCTGCGGATCAGCGCAGGCAGCAGGAATGGTCCCGGCTATCAGGTAGCATGAAAAACGCGCTGCTATCTGCGCCAATCGTGATTGTATCGGGCCATTTCCGGGCGTTTCGGCGATACTTAATAAAAAGCCGTCCCGGGTACCAAAGCACGCAAAACACTCCGGGAGTACCACCACAGTATGGGCAGGTAATGCCGCTTCTGACAGTTGCTTTTCAACAAAATCCAGATTTGCATCCACATCGGGACCGGATGTCATCTGCAGGGCGGCAAGGTTAACTGTCTGCATCGGTAGGCTCCTTTGATTCTGCGGGTTCTACCGGCTCGTTCTCGATGGTTTCCGATTGCGCTGGCTGACGTTGAGCCGGCAATTCAATATCGGTACTGTTGCGCCCGACTTCTTCGAGTTCCGGGTTATCGATGGTGCCGGTAATATGATAATTCACATTAGAGATCACTTTGGCCGAGGTCAACACCTGATCGAGCGCCAGTGCTGCCAGCGCCGTAGGCGGATTCACCATAAAGTAAACCAGAAAGGGCAGATTACCGGTGACATTTGGGGCAAAGCTCACATTGTAGTTGAGGGTCTTATTGGCCAGGTCGGTGTAACCCTTGATTTCTATTTCGCCGGCTCCGCCATCGATCACCGTATCGGTGGTATTGGCGACCCCGTCAATAATATCCAGACTACCCTTAATATCGTCGTAGAAGAAGCCCTGGGCAAATACATCGCGAAAATCGAGACTCAGCTTTCTTACCAGTGAGTTAAGGCTGAACAAGGTAAAGATACGTGATCCTTTGTCACTTACCTGAGTGAGATAACCGTCGGTAAGTTCGGTTTTCACACTACCATTGAGTGAATCCATGGCAAAGTTAAACGGTGAATTATCCCAGTTGAGAATAAAATCAATTTGCGCTTTTGAGTCTTTTATACCGGAGTTAACCCCAAGTTCCGACAACATCCCACCAATATTATGGCTTTTCACATCGCCTTCAAAGTGGGTCACCGAAGTATTATCACCGGCGGTTAACCACCGGCCTGTTGCTCGAAGCTCACCGAAATCGTTGGTCGCATCAAAGCGTTTAATCAGCATACCATTTTCGGTACGGGTGACTTCCAAATCGACAGTACCAAAGTCTCTGTCGAGTAAATTACAGGCGTCGCAATGAAAACGAATAGGCGGCAGCGCATTCGGCTGGTAGTCATATTCAACCTGTTGCTGCTCTTGTTCTTCGGTTTGCCATTCGGCCAAGCGAATAAAGTCGGCATCAACCTCTATGCCCTGTTCCAGCCAGGCGTCGAACAGCTTCACCTCGGCTTTGGCCTGGGAAGACAATACATTAAGCGACCAGTTATTACTTTGCTGACGTGCCGATATAGTGACATCAGTGAGGGTCTGCCCAGCCACAATCAGGTTTTCAGCTTCCACAAATATCCGTTGTGGCACCGAGAAGTATCCCGGCTTCTGCGCTGCCTTGTTGGCTTGCGTTGATTCAGATGACAGCCCGCCAATCAGCAGATCTATAACATGGTACCATTGGGCAACATCTACCTGTGGCATGGCGGCAGAAATACTAAACCCTGTGCCAAGCCCAACAATATCACTATTGCCCAGGGCCAGGTGGGCGCCGGCAAACTGTTTGGTATCATGGGGCAACACGCCGGAGAAATTAATATCATTGCCAACGCTCAGGGTAATGTCTGACGCATCCTGATCGCCATCCACCAACACCATAAGCTCTTTCACCGTCATCGCTTCTTTGTAAAACGGCGCCGGTAAACGCGATTCAACGCCAGCCAACTCGCTGGTCATACTAGCATTATACTGAAAGCCATCCTTACCCAGCGATACCGATACATCAGTTCGCCACTGCGCATCGCCATTCAGGTAGTCGGCAAAGGCCGGATTGACCGTTTCGATTAACGGCTGTGCAGCCCAGTTCCCGCTCAGCTCAATATCCAGTAAGTACTCATCACTCAGTTGATTTCCGGCCAGTTCCACTGCCACGGGCTGGCCAAACAAACTGGCGGTCAGTTCATTAATAGTAATATTGGCATTGGAAAAGCTCACCTCGCCAGTGGCCTGACCAAACACCAACCCCAGGCTGCTCACGTTCACAGAGTTGCCGTCGAGACGGGCAATACCGCTGGCTTTCACATTTTTGCCAGTCAGCGGGATTTCAAGTTTCACCTCGCTGGCCACCGGTCCGGCCACGACCACATCCTCGGAGAGGATTTTACCCAGCGAATCACGTAATCCTGAGTTTCGCATCAGCGTTGCAACCTGCTCACCAGAGCCCTGCCCTTTGGCGTCGATAGTCAGTACCGAAGATCCGCTTAAACGAGGGATACGGGCGTACAAATCCGTTAATTCAATGTCCATTAACTGGCTTGCCGGGCTGGTCATGGTTAAGGCTTCATTTTCAAACATCAGGCGCATATTGAGATTGGCCAGCGCAGGCCAGTCGGGCGCGAACGTAAATCCGGCGTCCGTCACATCGACCCGGGCCTGAAATACGCCCTGTCCATCAGCAAAGGGAAATTCTGCCGGGTTACCAAACCACAAAACGTTGGCATTTTGCACCAGTCCGCCGTCACTAAAGGCGCGCTGCAGGTAACTAACCGTTCCCTCCCCCATGTAAGCGGCGGGGAAGAACCCCGGCACGTCGGTCAGTGCCATTCGGTCAATTGTCATAGCAGCGCTTAACACACCACTGCTAAATTGATATTTAATATCTTGCGAGAAGCTCAACAACTCGCTTTCTACCTGCATGTCCTGCAGGCTCAACACCCACTCCCCTTCTGCTTCCGGATACACATAGGCGCGCCCGCGCACCTTATCGAGGGTTAGGTTTTGTGGCAGCAGGTTATTAATGGTTAGTTCAGAGTCGGTAGCTTCCAGTTCCAGTACACCCTGGTCGTGATGCCAGAAGAACTCGCCATCAATGGCACTTAAGCCCGGCACCTTGCCACTCTGGTTCCAGTGCATATCAAAAATTTTCGCCGCTACCGACAAGGCCTTTTGTTGCCATTGCAACTGTAAGGTTGCCAATTCGGCCGTAGGGTTCAGGCGTTTGACCAATTGCCCGCTGTTGCCTTCAGTAAACAACGGTGCCAGTGCCATAATGGGCGCCAGAGAGATGGGTTTAACCGTATTGATGGTCAAATCCCCATCATCATTGATGCGCCCGACCAGATCGGTCACCAGGGTATTGCTATCGGCTTGCAGAATTAACTGATCAACCCTGACCGACCAGCCGTCAGTTGACGGCAGAGCCTGAATACTGCCGCCGAGGATTTGTGATTGCAAAATGTTGTTGTCGCCCGCCAGACGCCAGGCAATATCACTGTCGTCAAACTCTACCTGCACGGCATCAATATTATTGTCCTGGAGGCTGGCCCAGAACTCAAAGTTACCGCGACTGCGCTCTACCGGCGAGCGGGTTGGCAGTAATGCACTGATCCAGGGGGAGATATCCAGCGACTCGCCCTTCACATACAAGGTACCGGACAAATCCGACTTACCACCATACAAATCGAGTACGAAAGACGCCGAGTTATTCGCAATATCCTGCACCCGAATCGCGCCGCGCCCCTGGTGGCGGTTATCACGGTTTACCCAGTATAGCTGTGATAATTCAACCACTTCTTCTTCGGTTGGTGTTACCAGAGTTACCTCACCATGCAATAACGAGAAACTCTGCAATTGATCGAGAAACAGACTGCGTAAGGCTTCAACGATAGGAAAGTCACCCTCGTTGCCCTTTTCCATGCGCTGGGTATCGACCCGGGCATGCAGGCCTACCAGGTCAAAGCGCTTGGAGGATAGCTCCCGTTGTTGCAATGACTGCCAGAAGTCCACTTCCACATAGACCTGTTCGAGCTTGATCTCCACCGGCGACAAGTCGTTTTGTTGGAATTGCACGCCGTTAAGCACAATGCTGGGACCAGTACCCTGCCAGACGGCCGACAAGCTGTCGATGGTAAGCTGAATGCCGTATTGCGCACTCAGGTAGTCTTCAATGAGTTGTTTTTCTTCATCCAGATAAGGCAGGGTATAGCGAAGTGCGCTAAGCAATACAGCAAACAGCACCAGTACAATGGCGCAAAATAACCAGAGTTTTTTAACAATGTAAGCGGCAACGGAAAGGGGTCGGTTCACATCATTACCACATCGTACTTATCCTGGTTGTATAAGGTTTCTGTTTGTACTTTTATTTGTTTCGAAACGAATACTTCCAGTTCGGCTAACATATGGGATTCTTCTCCCAATAAATAGTCCGCAACGGTGGGAGACGCGTAAACCACAAACATATCGGCATCGTAAGCACGGTTAACCCGAACGATTTCCCGCATAATTTCAAAGCAGATAGTTTCTATAGTTTTGACACTGCCACGCCCTTTGCAAACCGGACAGTCACCACACAATATGTGTTCCAGACTTTCTCGGGTGCGCTTGCGGGTCATTTCCACCAGACCCAGGGAGGTAAAACCATGAATATTGATCTTAGCACGGTCTTTACTGGTGGCAGCCTCAAGGCTGTTCAGGACCCGCCGTTTATGGTCGGCATTAGTCATGTCGATAAAATCAATCAGGATCATGCCGCCAAGATTACGCAATCGTAGCTGACGGGCAACAGCGAGTGTGGCTTCGATATTAGTATTAAAAATGGTTTCTTCGAGATTACGGTGCCCCACGAAAGCGCCTGTATTAATATCGATAGTGGTCATGGCTTCAGTCTGATCGATGATCAGGTAGCCACCGGATTTAAGATCCACGCGTCGTTCGAGCGCACGCTGCATTTCATTTTCAACATCATAGAGGTCGAAAATCGGCCGATCACCCGGGTAGTACTCCAGTTTGGAGTGCATCTCCGGTACATATTCTTTGGTAAACTGACCCAACTCATGGTGCGACAGGTTCGAGTCAATTCTGATGCGGTCCAATTCGGTCCCCACAAAATCCCGCAGTACCCGTCGGGCCAGCGGTAAATCTTCGTACAGCACATGGGAGCGGCGCTTTTTCATGCGCTGTTGAATTTTACTCCATAGCCGGCGCAAAAAAGCGGCATCAGCCTTCAATTCCGGCTGACTAACCCCTTCCGCAGCCGTGCGCAGTATAAAGCCACCTTCCTCGTCACAAAACTCCGCCACCAGCTCTTTAAGCCGCTCACGCTCGGTTTCATCTTCGATGCGCTGAGATACGCCCACATGGGTAACGCTGGGCATAAACACCAGGTAACGAGACGGGATGGTGATATCCGTTGTCAGTCGCGCGCCTTTGGTGCCAATGGGATCTTTCACCACCTGCACCACTATGTCCTGACCATCGCGAACCAGGTCGCGGATGTCATGTTTTTCAATATGACTGGTAGAAACTTCCCCCACCACTTCGTTATGAATAACAATATCTGAGGCATGCAAAAATGCCGCTTTATCCAGGCCGATGTCGACAAATGCTGCCTGCATCCCCGGCAATACGCGGCTGACTTTACCACGGTAGATGTTGCCCACCAGGCCACGCTTAGTGTGCCTTTCCACATGGACTTCCTGCAGAATACCATTTTCAATCAGCGCAACACGCGACTCCGACGGTGTAACGTTAATCAGTAGTTCTGCACTCATTCAATCACTCCAAACTCTTGCAGTAGTTGTACGGTTTCATACAGCGGTAATCCCACAACGGCGCTGTAACTGCCTTCAATCGATTTCACGAACTGGCCGGCAATGCCCTGAATACCATAGGCACCGGCTTTATCGGCAGGCTCTCCGGTTGCCCAGTAGCGGGCTATTTGTTCGTTGGATAACCGGGCAAAATGCACCTGGGTTGTCACGCAAATGTTTTTTTGTCTGACCCCATCGAGCAGGCTTACTGCGGTCATCACCTGATGCGTGCGGTCGCTTAACGCGCCTAACATGGCAGCGGCATCAGCAAAATCAGCAGGTTTACCCAAGGCTTTATTATCCAGTACCACCACTGTGTCAGATGCCAGCAGCACACTGCCTTCACTATCAGTATGGCTCACTGCGGCCGCTTTCGCTTTGTCTGCAGCCAGGCGTGTTACCAGTGCCTCGGGCTGCTCATCGGCCAGCGCGGTTTCGTCCAGATCCGCAGGCCTGACAATAAATTCGACCCCAATCCGGGTTAATAGTTCGGCGCGCCGCGGTGAAGCGGAAGCCAGTACCAGAGAACGCAACTGACTCATGTGATCCTCAGCTGACGTCTGACTTTGCGTAACAACCAGAAAATCCAGGGCCACAATGCCATTGAGGTCAGCACCGGCCAGAGTTCTTCAAAACGAAAGGTGACATCGGTAAGCAGGCGTAACAACCAGAATAATAACGAATGGTATAACGCAGACACCACACCAATAATAACGGCCTGTTGCCACACTGAATAGTTACGCAAACGCTGGTAATTGGCTGCAAGGACATAAATAGAGATGCTCAGCGCAAAGCTGTGCACGCCCATCGCAGTACCCAGCAGAATGTCGAGTGCCAGGCCACTGGTAAAAGCGACCCCCACATTAGCGCGGTGCGGTAATGCCATTACCCAGTATGAGAGCACAATCAGTACCCAGTCGGGGCGGTATAAATCTACCTGCACCGGCACCGGGATGATTTGGAACACCATGGCAATCAGCAGCGTAATAGCGATGGTGTAATGACGTACCTTAATCATCTGCCACCTCCTCTTCCTGCTCGTCAGGTTGAGGGGATGTTTGTGGCCATAACAATAACAGGTATTTGAGACGATTTAATCTGGCCGAAGGGGCAATGGTGACCTGGGCAAAGGGGCGCGATTCATCGCGTACTACTTGAATAACCTCTGCTACCGGATACCCTTCAGGAAACACATCGCCCAGTCCGGATGACACCAGGACATCGCCTTCCCGGATATCGGCACTGTGCGCTACGTGAGTAAGATACAATTCATCGATGGCGCCGCTACCTGAGGCAATAAACCGGCTGTTATTGCGGATAGACCGCACCGGTATGGAGTGGGTTACGTCACTGATCAATAATACCCGGCTATTGGTGGTGCCGACTTCCATCACCTGCCCCACAATGCCTCGTTCGTCCAGAATCGACTGGCCCAGGTAAACACCGTCTATTGCGCCTTTGTTGATCACAATTTGCTGGCTGTATGGCGTGTTATCCACCGCCATTAATTCTGCCACCATTTTGCGCATGTTCTGACGCACCGGTGCATCCAGTAAACGCCGCAGTTCTGTATTTTCCTGCTCAAGCGCTTCAAAACGCTGAAGCTTTTCGTTTTGTAATAGCAATCGGTTAGTCAGTTGCTCGTTTTCTTCGATGAGCGCCTGTTGTGAGGTCAGGCGCTGGGCGCTGGCATTAAGCAGCTGTCCGGGCAAATTGGCCAGATACTGAACCGGGCTTACCAGAGAGTTAAGCAGTACCCGCGTAGTTGAAAACGCGTCGAGTTTAAAATCGAGCACGATCAGCATAACCGACATTGCCAGGGCTAATGCCAGCCGAATATTGAGCGAGGGGCCGCGGGTAAATATTGTATCCATAATGCAAGAAGGCAACCTTAGAAGGTTGCCTTGCCTATTTACTCGTAGCTAAACAAATCCCCACCGTGCATGTCTATCATGTCGAAGGCTTTGCCCCCTCCACGTGCCACACAGGTGAGCGGATCGTCGGCAATAACCACGGGAATTCCGGTTTCTTCCATAAGCAGCCGGTCGAGATCTTTCAGTAGTGCACCACCACCGGTGAGCACCATACCCCGTTCTGAAATATCCGAGGCTAATTCAGGTGGAGACTGCTCCAGCGCTACCATTACCGCCGAAACGATACCGGTTAGCGGCTCCTGCAGTGCTTCGAGGATTTCATTAGAATTTAAAATGAAGCCACGTGGTACCCCTTCTGCCAGGTTACGTCCACGAACTTCGATTTCGCGCACTTCTTCACCCGGATAAGCGGCACCGATTTCGTGTTTGATACGCTCTGCTGTGGCTTCACCAATCAGTGAGCCGAAGTTACGGCGGATGTAGTTAATGATGGCTTCATCGAACTTGTCACCACCAATACGGACTGACGAGGAGTACACCACACCGTTAAGTGAAATAATGGCCACTTCGGTAGTACCACCACCGATATCAACTACCATTGAGCCGGTCGCTTCAGACACAGGCAAACCAGCACCAATTGCCGCCGCCATCGGTTCATCAATCAGATACACTTCACGGGCACCAGCGCCCAGAGCTGACTCTTTAATAGCGCGACGCTCTACCTGGGTTGAACCACAGGGAACGCAAACCAACACCCGAGGACTGGGACGCAGAAAGTTATTGTCGTGCACTTGCTTAATAAAGTGTTGAAGCATTTTCTCGGTGACGTAGAAATCGGCGATAACACCGTCTTTCATCGGCCGGATGGCGCGAATGTTACCCGGCGTTCTGCCCAGCATACGCTTAGCCTCGGCACCCACAGCGGCAACGCTTTTAGGACCGGCGGCACGTTCCTGGCGAATAGCAACAACGGAGGGTTCATTCAGCACGATGCCCTGATCTTTTACGTAGATCAATGTATTGGCTGTTCCGAGGTCGATGGACAGATCGTTAGAGAACATGCCTCGAAGTTTTTTAAACATGAAGTGGTATTTCCTGTAATAAGCACCTGTCACTGCGCCGTGAAGTGCGGGAATAAGGCGGCTGGACGTGATTTAACAACTATCCGCACACTTTAACAATGGGGGCTATTTTGAGCAAGTAAACTCCCTGACTAAACCGAAAAAAACCAGCCATTGCCCTGATTTGCCTGTCGGTTCGACCATCGGACTTGCCGAGTGTTCAACTATTATACACGCTTTAACCAGTCACCAGGTATTCATGCCTATACCCGGTTGCTTCAGCAGGCTTGCGCTAATAGCCTTCACGAATGTGTATGGTGCGGTCATTGCCCCGGTAAATGCCAAAAAAGGCTTCACCGGAAGGTTTATCATCGGCATCAATATCACCGTCGCCGTCCCAGTCAATATTGAGATACTGCGCCCAGTTTGCGCCCGTTGCTGCGGGCTCCAGTGTTAATTTCACTGCACCACGTACAGCGGCGCCATTGTGCATAGCCGGGCCCAGATTAATCATTGAATCGGGGCTCTTACCAGCGGAGACCACGCCACTACTGCTGATAGCCGGTAAGTAGCCGGTAATATCCTGCTCATCGCTCCCCTGTGAGGCGCTGGCCAGCGACACCTGACCGCTGCTTTGCGAGAAACTTAGCGACGTACAGCTGTCCTGCACATTCATCATCCAGTTACCACTATCGTAATACTCGGTCACCAGCGGGGCTGTGAGGGTTTCGGTTTCCGGTCCAAAGGTGTTCTCTATTCGCAGCCGACCATAGCGAAGGTCGGTGCCCTGAATTGAGCCAAAGCTGAATGCTTCACAGCTGCCAGGATAAGCCGTTTGGTAGCACACCCCATCAGTATCAGTAAAGAAAGCCGCAGCAAAGGTCATCGTTGCATCGGCAGTAAATGGCGAACCATTACCCGGGCCCGGCGTTGGGGTGGCAATTTTGCTATAACTGACCTGAGTATTGAGCAGGGTAATTTTACCTTCTCCGTCGTAATCGGCACTGTCACTGATCACCGGCGTATCCCCTGCATTGAGGATATTCAGTGTGCCGGTATAGGCAGAATTATCGGTAAAGCTAATGGCATTGAGTCCACTGCTGCCCGGCGAAAGCTGCCACAGGCTGGCTGAATAATTACGGGTCACCTGGCCCTTGGCATTGTAAGCCGTTACCGATAATTCAGGTTCACTGCCGGTCACGAAGTCAAAAGGCTGGCCAATATAGGTAAACTGACTGCTGCACTGGTTGTCAAATTGCGGAGTCGTGGATGCACTCACATCAAAATAGGCGGGGATAATGCGCCCCGGTCCCACCTGATTAGCACTGATAACATTGCCCAGGTAGTCCGCATCCTGCACGTCCCAGGTAAAATAACCCACCTCACTGATGTAAGCCTGGGAAAAGCTCCAGTTACCACCACTGAATGGCTCAATAGTGACATCTGACCAGGCCTGACCTGACGCACTGGTCACCGATTGCGAGGCAGCAACAAACAATTGTGCTTCAGCGGCACTTACTGAAGTAGGGGCGACTCTGAGCAGGCTCATTTGCATAGCACCAGGTTCATAGCCCGGCAGCACACCGTTGCTAGCCCCTCTGGCTGACATGCTAAGGGTAAACTCCGCGCCCGCTGTTTGTGGATAGGCCGCGGTTGCCCCCAGGGTAATACTGGCCGGGATACTGTCAAACAGGGCATTACCAGAATCAATGGTAACTCCGCTGACAGTGGTGCTGGCTGACAGCGCAACCCGTCCGGCATCCGCGTAACTAAAACCACTCAGACTGGTTTCACCGTTGGCATCAAAATTCAAGGTGATGCTGGCCGTGTTCTGTCCGGTTCCTGAACCACTAACCGGCACACCGGCTAACGGCACTGAGCACTGATCCGGTGAATAACCTGTGCTACCGTCGATGCAATCATAACTGAGAGATACAGACTGATTACCGGTCAGTAGCGCCTGACAAACCCCGGCATTATCGCGCACGGCTCTCAGCCCGATGCGGCCCAGATCTGACTCGGCAATAATATCCGGCAGTACCGAAGAGTACGGCGCTGCGGTGTCGTAAAACTCAAACCCTGCGTTCACAAAATCAATATTGCAATCCGTCGTACACTCGGCTGGAGATTGCGGGGCGGAGTCGGTATTTGCCGCGGTCACTGAAAGCGGGAACGTGCCCGCCACAGACTGTTCTAAAGTGGTTGTCATTGAGCCGGAAAAAGTCACCGGCATCGACACCGACCAGTCACCATTGGGTAAATTCACACTTACCGGCTCGGTCACTAACTCCGAACAACTGGCATTGGCGCAGGCCTTAATGGTAACTGTGGCCGCACTGCAGGTAAGAGTTTGATCAGGGTGAGTGATTTCATAATGATGCACGCTTACGCAGTCTACCGTGCTGTTTAAATCTGCCCGGATGGCTTCTCTGGACTGTTCGTAATCATACAGTCTGAAATCATCAATCTGACCATTGGCCGAGTTGGCCGTCATTTCATAAACAAAATAATTGGCTGAGCTATCGCCGATTTTAACCGACGAGAGATTGCCCAGTTCAGAGCTACTGAATGCCCAGTTGCCGTACATGTAAACGCGACTGCCATTGACGTACAAATTAACGTCTTCAGAGGCGACGTCCCAGCTTAATGCTATATGTACCCATTCGTTAGCGGAATAACCCAGCGATTGCGACTTAACCTGCATGTCACCATCGTTATTATCTTCCATGCCAAAAGCCAGCTCACCGTTATTGGTTAACGACATAAAAAAGTATTTGTCGACGCTAGCATTATTGGCACCGCCGCGACTTGCATCAAACAGCATGCGCTGACCGCCGCCTATCCAGGCACTGTCGCTGCGATACCAGAACGATACCGTTCCCCGTGGCCCGATTGTGTTCAGGTCCAGGTTGCTATCCACTTCGTCGAGCTGGTTGTAACGATTATTGTAGGGCACATCCAAAGCCCGGCATGAGATATCGTTTGCCGGTAGTTCAGGGGTTACCCGGCCCACAGGCGTGCCATTATTCCCTTCAGCAGATGAATCAATTACTGCGCCGGCGCCATCCCATGAGGCTTCCTCAAACTGATAATGCAACTTAGCCACTGCCCCGGTACAGCTTGTACAGGTGTAATCTGACGCGGTATACAGCCCCTGCACGTCTGCGGTGGACAACTCGCCATCGTAAATCCGTACATCATCAATATCGCCTAACATATGATAGGTAAGTTCATTGCTGTAAGACGCATTATTACTGGAATTGGCGGCGCTGGCGCCAAGGATGATAGGTTCGCGGTTATAGCGTAATGTCAGGCCTCTGACTGAATAGCTGCCGAGGTAGACGCCATCCAGGTATGCATTGAACCCTGAGGAACTCCATGTATACACCAGATGATACCAGCGCTCGCGTTCTTCTACTTCTGGTGCGGAGTACACCTCATAGGTCCTTGACCGGGTTTCATGCTTAAACAGAAAGCGTCCATCCTGATCCAGATAAATGGTGAGTTGCCCACCATAATCACGGCCCCTGGAGTCTTTAGAAAAAAGCGCCTGGAATGACTCGCCGTTTCTATCAAGATTGTGATCGAGATTTGCTACTTTAAACCAAAGAGAAATTGAGCCGCTTGTGAGTTCATAGCTACGGTGGTGAGGAATATTAATATGATCGTTATTGCCATCGAACCCAACCGCCTGACAAAAACGCCCGTAATTTTCCGCCCGGGCACCATCGACCGCCTGGCCATTAATGCCACTTACTACATCAACAATCTCGCCAGACGAGCCGTTCAGGCTACACACATCCATATTCCAGTGCGAAAGCAGGGTGGCATTTGAACTACAACTGGTACAGCTAGCTTCGGACTCAGCAAACAATAGCGCAACCTGCTCTTCCGACAGTTGCGAATTGTACAGGCGCACATCATCCATACGGCCCTGATAAAAATCACCAATATCACTGTAAGCTGAATTATTCACATCGTGACGGTTGGCATTAGCCGCTATCACCGTGGTGCGATTGTTATTCTGCCAGCCTGAGGTATAGCTGCTATTTGAGCCTACCAGCACTTTATCCACGTAGACCTGCATACCAGCAACCCCCACACTGTAGACTACATGATGCCACTGCCCTTCGGTAATCACCGGTGTAGAATTTATCTGGTAGGTCGAATTGCGCGACTCCTGACTGACTTTGATTGCACCAGTGGAAGTAACCCATATTGTGAACTGACCACTGTAATTATTGCGACTGTCTTTTGACAACAGTGCCATGCCACCTGCGTGGGCATTCTCAAAATTGACGAAAGACAGGTTGTCGACTTTCATCCAGAACGATACTGTACCCGCACTGACCTCATAGCGATTACTGTGGGGTAACCGGATATGATCACCATCGCCCCTGAAATAAGCGGCCTGACAAAGTTTGCCATTGCTGTCGATACTCGGGTCCTCAAAGGACTGGCCGTTGATACCGGCTATGGCATCCACCACTTCGCCACTGGCGCCGGTTAAAGCGCAGGCATTCATTGTCCAGCGGGCGGTAGCTGTGGGCAGAAAAGCGGCCTGAGTACACAGATTATCGGCGGCAAAGGTCGACACCCCACTCTGATCATAGGTGATTTTTGCGCGATCCTGCATAACCACATTCAGCGCATTGACCGCGCCGGTATGCTGAACATCAGTGTTATAACTGGCACTGGTAGCGGCATAAAAATACCCTTTGACCTGCGAGTACTGACCAAAAGTAATATTACGTTCGGAATACATCAGTAACTGATCGGCGTTGCCATTGGTATTAACCTGATTGCTGATATTCGTTGAAAAGTCCCGGGTGTAAATAACCACCTTAGCGCCGCTGGCCACCTGAAGCTGAGCATTCTGACCAAGGTTAAGCGTTTCTATCCAGTACACTCCGCTTTGCAGCGTTAACACAGCATTAAAATTGACTGATAGTGATTTGATCTTAAACGTATTATTGCTGGATACAGCAGTAAGATTAGAGCCGTTACCCAGCGTCACATTACGGTAATCACCGGCACTCAGGGTCGCCGAAGTATTATCCTGGATATAACGGTCGGTACCTGATGGCGAATACTGATAAGCCGATATGGCCATCCCGGCAGCGTTGCTTCCTGTTAGCTGACAAGCGACCGTATCACAGCTGCTGCCACCGCTGTTATCGACCATGCTGGCAAAACTGATTTGCCCGTCACTGCCAACCAGCGATGTTTGTGATTGAAACTGAATATACCCGGAAGAGGAATAGGAGCCGGCCGGATCGGGAAAAACACTAGAGCAGGTAGCTGCCGCTGCCAACATGGCAGGTAGCCATAACAGTAAAATACAACACCGTAATACAGTCACTGCTTACCCTTAACTAACGCTCTTCGAACGCATCAAGCTCGAAAGTGCGGCTGGCCCAAATATCATTTGCCCGGCAAATGCCGGTGCTCTCAAAGCGATAATAATTATAATCGACATTTTGTTTCACCACCTGAGTGGTTGTGCAGGTTGCCTGATAACTGCAGTTTTCCAATCCGGAGCCCGTGCTGAAAGCGGCACTGCTGGTTATCGTTGCACTGCAGGTTGCCACCGGGCTGTTTAACGGAAAAGTAGTGCTCAACAAGCGTTGCACTCCACTTTGCGCCGCCATTTTTGCCCGCGCCCCTAACACTTCATAGACGACCGATTGATTAGTTGACGATAGCAGATTAACCATAGTGATGCCCAGAAAGGCGAGTATGATTATTATGAACAACGTCATCACCAACATACTCCCGCGCTGGCGTTTGTCAGGGAATATTATCAATGTGGATCTCCTGCTGGTAAGCAATCTGTTCATTATTGTCGATAAAGCGCAGGCGAATTTCGGCTATCGAATTACTCTGCAGACTGGTAGAAATAATCCGGAACGGGTCGTCTTCCTGCGGATTATTCACCGGATCAGCCGACAATACATTGGCCACATGCTCGGCGATAACCGGCAAACCGGGGAAAGCCCCTAACTGATTCACCAGTAAATCATTTTCATAGCGGATCAGGCGATTCTGATACACACAGTAACTCACGGCCCGGTCGATCAGATAAACCCGGGAAGCAGGTGATTCCTGCGCCAGTAATCCGGTTACTTCAAGTTGTACAATGTTATCGCTGTCATCGAGGGTGGTACAGTCGCCGTCACCATCGTCGCTGCAGCCACTGACAGTAACGCGATGACCGTTGTCCGGATCATAAACATCCTCACTGCGCGTTGGGTAAACTACGGCGTAATTATTCCCCGAAGGCAGAATATAGGGTACGTTGTTAATATCATGCAAAGCGACAACATCAATTTCATAGGAGGGATCATTACGTTTCGGTAAATCGATATAAACCGTTGCCCAGTTAATCGGCACAAACTCCATGCAATGATAATTGCTATTGCCAGTAATTCGCACACTGTTTGGCACGGCATTGCGCAACTCTCGCTTTAGCCGCTCGATAGCAAAACGACTTTCAGAGAGCAGTTGCTCACGGGTGCTAACATCAATATAGGTTTGCATGGAGCCGCGCACAAAACTGGCAATACCAGCACTGGCCACACCGAGGATAACTATAACGGTAACCAGTTCAATGAGGGTGAACCCGCGGTTGTGCTGCATTGTGCTGCTCATACGTTCCACCGGTAACTGCTGAAGGTGATAGCTTCACCGCCAGGCGTAGTAACAGTGATGACAATCCGCTTTACATTGCCGATAACTGTGCCGCTACCACCGACGTCGTCATTAACGCCGTCTTCGTTATCATCATAGTAAACCTGAACGGCGACAGAAAAACCACTATACAAACTTTCGCCGTTGTAGAGCACGGGTAATCCCTGCGCCGATAAAATGGTCGCGCCGGACTCATTTAAGCCATGATAATCATCGACGTCATCAAAGCGTACCCTATCTTCACCAGGATCCGGCCCGAGGCTGCCCGATGGCGTGCAGGAAGCTGATTCATTGCATCGCTTACCACTATTACTGTTGGCTAGGCTATCATCAAACGCCCGGGCATTAATTTCGCTCATCAGCGACTGCGCTAACTCGCTGGCCCGTACCTGCCAGATGGGCTCCACACTAAGGCGCGACTGCGGGCCAATCAACCCTATGATCACCATCATAATGATAGAAAAGACGGTGATGCCGATAATCAGTTCAATCAGGGTGAACCCTTTTGCGGCGCTAGCAGGCATGGATGTAGCCCTCGCTTTCGATACAGACATCCACGCTGGATTCACCGGTTATGGTTACCCGACAAGGCGTCCCGGTGGCACAGTTAGCCGCATTATTCAGCGGCCTGCCAAGTGCATCAAAGCCGATGTAGCTAAAATTGATGAGCGCACCATCGGCACTGGATAAGCTCAGTCCTTCATCGGTAAGCTCGGTGCCCACAGTGGCCAGAAACGCCGGCGCATCACTGGCTATGCCGCTGCCGCACGTAGCACTGCCGTTACCGGGTGCATAGTCTAGAGCTGGCGGTCCGTATGCGCTACTGGCGCCGTACTGAAAGTTAAGCCGAAAGCAAAACCCGTCGCGGGTATCCTGCATGGCTCTGATTTGCATATTACGAAGGGCGGACACGAGGCGGTCCTGATAGGCGTATTCGACGTAGCCCTGACGGCTTTGAAGTCGTGTGCCAGCCACAACGGCCAGCACGCCGATTAAGGTAATGACTGTGATTAACTCAACAAGACTAAAGCCATTTATTTTTAGCTTTTCTCGTTGCATAGTTGCAGTCTGTAAAAGCTTTAGCAACCTTCACTTTGAACAATTACTGTAGGAGCAGCTCCCTCAGTACTGGGTTCAGTGTAAATTACCTGACACTGTTGAGCAGCTGTAGCTGAATAGGCGGTGCCGCTTGGAGTAATCGCAACTGAGCCTGCAGCCGGTGAGTCGGCGGTTAAAAGCCAATCAGTTGAGGTTCCGGTGGTAGCGATATTTAGCTCTGCCCATGCCGTCAACGATGCTACTGTCATAGTGTCGGCATCCGGATAACCAAAGGTAGTAGTTACACTTTGACCGTTAATTGATACAGATGGCGTAGTGGCAGGTGAGGCACTCGCATCGTATTCAATCTTTTGCTGACCAGCAATCGCAGATTTAGCATAGACAAGCTGCGAACCACCTTGTAGCGCTGCTTTTACGCCTTCAAGGGTTGATGCCCGAGCATCGCCCTGGAAGTCAATAAAACGCGGTGCGGCGGTTACGGCCAGAATGCCTAAAATCACGATCACGATGATCAGTTCAATTAATGTAAAACCACGCTGTTGCATGTTAATTCCCCTCAAAACAAGTTTTTCTATTATTCACTATTTTTCAACTGAGTACAGCGATTACTGTACTAATTAGACGAATTGTTAGTATTGTTACTAAAGACTACCACCTGACCGATTCTGGGATCGTATATAAATCCATCCCCAACGGTGTCATCGGTTGGTGCATTCTGTAAATTCCGCACGGATTTACTCAAATAATAAAAGCACAGGTCATTGCCGCCGGAGCCTGTACCATTACTGAAGTTAGTAAAATAACGGAAACTGTCAAATGGCCGGTTTGCCCAGTTAGACGTAATGGTGGGCGCACTCTGCATGATCAGATTAAAAATACTCTCACAATCCAGCGCCGACATGGCATCGTCTTCGGTGCTGTTATCGTTATTTACCTGCCCGGTGGGATAGCCGGTATTTCGGTCTACGCCCACAATAATACCGTCGATAGTAACAAACGACAGATTCGCGCCCTGATTATCACGCGGGCGGGCTTCCAGTTCCCATTCGGCCCTTACCAGGCCAACCCCGGTTGCAAAGCCACCGGAGACAGCTTCGATAGTGGCATCTTCAGCCTGTTCAGTCACATCCAGGAAGCGCGGAATCGCCACTGCCGCCAGTAACCCCAGCAAGACCACTACTATAGTGAGCTCAATGAGGGTAAAACCGTTTGCACCAGCAGCTCGTAAGCCTGCACTGCGTCGTTTACAATTTGTCATAGATAACTCCTGAACTCCCAATTTAGTCACGAACTAGTCATTCCCTGATTGTTGAACAATACCGGTATAAATACTGTAGTCGAAATAGGGCCCGGTACTCACCCGGTAGCGACACCGTGCATTCGGCGTTTGCTCCCCTTCATTGTCACTGGCGTAGTAATCGCCCAGCACACGAAATCCTTCAACCCGGGTCGAAGTATTCAATAACTGCTCCCAGAGCTGCAAACAACTCTCTGAACTTGGCTCAACTTTGGGCCAGCCAAAATGAGCCATTCTTACCGGCCGGCGTCCGACTTCCTTACCTTCATTGTCGTAGTGCACCAGCATAATCATTTCCGGCCGACCTTCTGCCTGCCACTGCCAGTGGGCATTGGTGGCGCTGGTGGCGAACTGACGAGCATAGCCTTGCATAATTTCCGCTTCCACATCCGGTTCACTGTCGTACACATAAACAATCGCCGTCGCCATCAAAATAGTGAAAACGATGATCACCGCCAGATTCACCAGTACCCGGTTAAGGTTATGTTCGGCAACCTCTTTAGACTTCACCCCTACTGCCCCTTAATCGCGCTCATCATGTCCCACATCGGGGTAAAGATACCCAACGCCAGAACCAGAACCATACCCGCAACGATGCCAATCAACACCGGTTCTATTTTGGCCGTCAGACTGTTCAGGTCATAATCGACTTCACGCTCGTAGAAATCGGCCACTTCGGCCAGCAACTCATCTACCCGGCCGGTTTCTTCACCCACATTGACCATTTGTAACACCATGGGCGTGAACAGGCCGCTTGCCTGAGTAACCCTGGACAGGTTTTCCCCCCTCTCGATACTCTGGCGCATGTCGATTATTTTGGTTTCCATAAACCGATTGCCGACGGCCTCAGCCACCAGGTTCAGCGCGGTGGTAAGCGGCAGGCCGGCCTGCAGCATCATCGAAAAACTACGACAAAAACGCGCCAGTAATGAGCGTTCAACCACTTTACCGATAATCGGTAATTTCAGTTTTTTACGGCTCCAGGTCAGGTTTCCATCCGGCGTTTGTAAGTAGTTACGTACACCAAGAACTATAGCAATTAAGGCACCAATTAATATGTACCACTGATTTATAAAAAAGTCCGACATCCCCAGCAGGAACCGGGTCATTACCGGTAACTCCGCACCGAACTTATTAAACATATCGGCAAACTTCGGGATAACAAAAATATTCATAATGACGAGTGCAGCCACCAGGGCGAACACCACAAAAATGGGATAGCGGGTTGCCGCTTTAATCTGGCGGCGGGTTTCCTGCTCACGTTCAAGGTAACCGGCTAACTGCAAAAATGCCTCATCCAAACGACCGGTATTCTCACCCACGTGCACCACGCTAACGTATAACCGGTCGAAGATTTCGCTGTGCTGGTGCATGGCTGAAGACAGTGTACGCCCTCTTTCCAGCAGGCTGATGATATCGGTCAGGGCTATTTTAAGGCGCAACGACGATGACGATTCGGCCAGGCTGCTTACTGCGCGTAAAATGGGGATGCCAGCATGGGTCAGGGAATACATCTGACGGGACAGGATCACTAACTCATCGAGGCTTACCTTGGGCGTGAGGAAATTAACTTTTACCTCACTCTGGGCTGAGCCACCTGCCACCGCATCAATCGAAATAGGCGTGATACTGCGTGCCAGCAGCATCTTAGCGGCCGCATTAGCATCGAGCGCATCGAGCATGCCACTTTTCATTTCACCATTAGGCTCACGGCCGGTATAGCTGAACCTAGGCATCCGGTAAATCCTCCAGACTCAGGCCTGCGCTACCACGGTTATTATTGCCATTATCGGTGGTTTCGTGTTGCTCATCCTGCTCCCTGCCACCCGGCAATTCCGCCACCATTTCCACCAGCTTCAGCACTTCTTCCACGGTGGTCTGCCCCATCTTGGCGTAGGTAAGGGCAACATGAGAAAGCGGTTTATAGCCCGGACTGCGTAAAGCATGCTCGCCAAACGCCACGGTATCAGCGGCTTTCAGCGCATTCATCATGGGGTCGGTCAGTTCCAGCAATTCAAACACACCCATCCGGCCACGGTAACCGGTATGGTTGCATTTCTGACAGCCTTTACCACGCTTAAAAGTTACCGCGTCGAGGTTACTATCAATATGACCGAGCCAGAACAGTTCGTCATGAGAAGGTTTATGCTCCACCTCACAATTATCGCAAATTCGTCGCACCAGACGCTGGGCAATAATGCCCCGTAATGAGCTGGCCACCAGGTAACCGGCCGCGCCCATATCGAGCAGTCGTATCGCGCTTGAAACCGCATCGTTAGTGTGCAGCGTAGATAACACCAGGTGACCGGTTAATGCACCGCGCAATCCAATTTCCACGGTTTCCTGGTCCCGCATCTCACCGACCATGATAATGTCGGGGTCCTGACGTAGTGTGGTGCGCAGTACGCTGGAAAAATTGAGTCCGATGCGGCTGTTAACCTGCACCTGATTAATTCTTGGCAAACGGTATTCCACCGGGTCTTCAACGGTAATGATTTTACGTTGCGGCTGGTTTAATTCGCTCAGGGCACCATACAGTGTGGTGGTTTTACCCGAGCCGGTTGGGCCGGTAACCAGAATCATCCCGTGGGGCCGTTTCAGCAAAATACGTAAACGGTCGAGCAACGGTTTGGGCATGCCGGTTTCATCCAGGGTTAACACCCCGGCAGACTGATCGAGCAAGCGCATTACCACGGCTTCGCCAGTTTGCACCGGCATAGTCGATAACCGCACATCCACCCGGTGGCCTTTTACCCTGACCTGGGTCCGGCCGTCCTGTGGCAATCGTTTCTCTGAAATATCCAGACCAGCCATCAGCTTGAGGCGCAGTACCAGTGCCGCCGCAATATTGTTTTCCGGGATCACGGTTTCCTGTAATACGCCGTCTACCCGCTGCCGGATCCGTAACTGTTGTTCGTCCGGCTCAATATGAATATCCGATGCCTTGGCCTGTACCGCGTCTTCAAAGATAGACTGCAGCAAGCGGGCAACTGCCGTATCCTGTTCATCATCAAGTCCGGCGGTGAGCTCAAATTCCTGCTCATCGCGGTACTCGTTGGCCAGCTGCTGTGCAAAGGAGGCAATTTCGTCAGTTCGCCGGTAAAAGCTGTCGTAGGCACCAAACAACTGTTGCTCACTGACCACCGCCACTTCAACAGGCTTAGGCAGAATTTCACTGAGGTTATCCACGGCCGTCAAATCGGCAGGATCGCTCATTCCCACCAGCAACTTATCGCCCCGGTCTTCCAGCACTAAAGCCCGGTAACGCCGGGCCTGGACTTCAGGCAGCAGTTTTACGGCGGCAGGGTTTACATTGAAATGGTCAATGTCGATCAGCGGCACATTCAAGTGAGTAGAGAGCAGTTCCAGCAATTGTTTTTCAGTCACCAGCTCCATGGCAATTAGGGTGGCGCCAAGTTTGCGCCCGGTCTGACGCTGTTCGGCCAGCGCCGACATTAATTGCGGCTCATCTATCAGGCCCTGCTGTACCAGCAGGTCACCCAGTCTGACCTTCACCCCACTCATGATGAAACTCCTGTCAGATTAGTTAAACGCTGGCGAATGAATTGCTCAATGCCGTCTTCAAGCTGTCGCAATGACAGCGCCTCGCGATAACTGTTAAGCGCCAGCGCAGTATAGCCTTGCTTATCGGCTACCACGGCTTGTCCAAGCCACCATTTGGCCGTCTGACTATCGAGCTGAACCAGTTGAGCGTAATCTTGCAGGGCATCGTCCAGCAGGGATAATTTTTGTGCCAGGGATGCCCGGTACCCTAACAGCTCAATGGAAGGCTGCGCATAGTCGCTCACATCCTGCAGGGTGTAATAAGCCAGTTTGGTTTCATTTTGCTGCACCAGCAAGCGGGCGTACATTAAACGTACGCTGCTGTCGGTTGGCATATCAGCAACGGTTTTTTGCAATAACTGCTGAGCGTCAGTTGTTCGCCCGGCACTGAAGTACAGGGCGGCCAGACGTTTACGGGCGGCGATGTTATCTGGCTGCTGACGAATAAGCGTACGTAACAGCTGGACCGCCCTGGGAGTATCGTTTTGCGCCAACGCCTGGCGAATCTGCGCTTTAAGGGCCTCTTCGGGATTCGCTGAGCTGGGTTTTATTATCGGCTCAGCAGGCAATTTTTCGCGCCTGGCAGGCGCTGTTAGGGAGGACTCCGTACTGTTGCTCAGACTATCTATTGCGCCATTGTCGCCCCCCCCTTGTAGTTCGTTGGGCTGAGGCTTAGCCATTACCGTTGCCTCAGCAACTGCCTGTACAACGGGCTCTTCAGAGACGTCCATCGAGCCCGCGGGATTCAGAGGCTTATTCGCTGGCGCGGTGTTAGCCTGCACCGGCGCTTCTGATGCGGGCTCTTCAGGTACCACCGCCTGCGCCGCTACGGCTTCCGGAACAACTTGATTAATCGGCCCTACCGATGGACTCTGCGGCACGGCGTTTTGTGTTGCCGGCGGCCAGAAATACACAGCGCTGACGGCCACTATGCCTACCAATAAAATAAGGCTAATGCGTAACATGGACGTCGACTTCTTCGCAGGCGGCTGATAGTTAGCCGGCGTAGCCTGACTGGCATCCCGGTCTTCTAAGTCTTTCAGCATCTTATTGACTACACTCACAGTGCCGCCCTCATTTTCCAAATTCCTGCAATCATCGCAATCACTATCACCGCGGCTACCAACAACAGCCCTTTATTCTGTGGGCTCTGCCACCACTTACTGCTAACCGTTCGAGCCGCTTCGGTATCTGCTGAAGCGGCGGCAATATGCTCAGGTTCAACCGCGGATTTCCCTTCCCCATAAGCCAGCATCAGCGCTTTATGAGCCAGTACATTCACCACTCTGGGGGTACCGGAACTGGCCCGGTAAAGTAACTCACAGCATGGTCGGTTGAACAAATCCGTGCCATGGTAACCCGCCACATTGACCCGGTGCCTGACATACTGATACACCTGGTCCGGGTCCATCAGTGTCAGACCATAACTAAAGGTGATCCGCTGCCGTAACTGCCGTAGCTCCGGTAGCGCCAGCTTTTCATCCAGTTCAGGCTGACCAAATAACACCACCTGGAGTAATTTACGCGACTCCGTTTCAAGGTTGGTCATTAACCGCAGTGCTTCAATGCTCTCAGTGGGCAACGCCTGCGCTTCATCAATAATCAGCACCGCACTTTTTTGTTGCTGATGAATAGCAATCAATCGTTCCTGAATCTTTTGCGTAAACTCCTGCTGGTCGCAGTCAATGCCGAGTTCGACACCGAGTTCATTGGCTACTGCACGGCGCAATTCCGTGGGCGACAACATAGGGTTTGGCACATAGGCTGCAACAAAATAGTCCGGTAACTCATTGAGCAACTTGCGACATATCAGCGTTTTACCGGTGCCGACTTCGCCGGTTACCTTAATAAAGCCCTCGCCGGTTTTCAGTGCCGTAAGCAGCACCTGCATAGCCTCATTATGACTGGGCAAACCGAAGAAATAGCTGGTATTCGGGGTTAGCGTAAATGGCAGTTCTCGGATACCAAAGTGATACAAGTACATGATTATTCTACGTACAACCAGTCGGCCATTTTTTCACGGCTTAATTCAATTTGCTCTGCCCAGGTACCGGAACCGATCACCGTGGGCTTCAACAGAATAATTAACTCTTTCTTGGTTTCACGCTGGCTCTTATTGGTAAACAGCTCGCCAAGCAGCGGAATGTCGCCCAGTAAAGGGGTTTTCGATTCCGAGTCGGTCAGGCTGGTTTGCATCAGACCGCCAATCACAACAATTTCTCCCGACGCGGCTTTGATAATGGTATCCGACTCGCGGATAGTGCTCTGCGCCAGTGGCAAAACAATTTGCTCCTGATTCAGGCTAACCACTTTTTCCTGTTCCTGGGTTTCAATAACCGACGGGTGAACGTGCAACAGCACCGACCCGTTTTCGTCGATTTGTGGTGTTACATCCAACGCTATACCGGAGAAAAACGGTGTGAGTTCAATATTCGGCACCACCGACGTGGTGGTAGAGGTAATGGTATTCTGACTGGAAACATCGGTAACGAAGTACTCGTCGTCGCCCACTTTTATTACCGCTTTCTGGTTATTAATAGCCGTTACTCTGGGGCTGGAAAGTACCTGTACGTTACCCTGGGTAGAGAGTAAGGAAATCACCCCGGAAAAATCCTGATTCAGAAACGATAAGCTGGTTACAGCGCCCAGCGAGGCTGAAATTTCGTTGCCTATACTGGCGGCGGTATTGCTGAACGTAAAACCGGTACTGCCGACATTCGCCACAACTTCAGACCAATTGATCCCCTGTTGATAGCCATCGTCCAGCGCCACTTCGAGAATTCGGGCTTCGAGTATCACCTGACGTTGCAGGCTGGCTTCTGAAGTTTTCAGGAAACGCTTAATGTCGCGGATTTCATCGGGCATTGCGCGAATGGTGACCAAACCGGCCTGGGGCGTAACAAATACTGCACGGCCGCCTTCAGTGCCAATCATCGACTCCAGGGACGCTTTAAGATCGGTCCAGAAATCGGTTTCAGTGCGGGTCGAAATAGACGTGCCGTTAACGTTGTTACCAAACTGGTTACCCAGATTGTTACTATTGGCAGAGTTGCCACTGAAGTTATTGAAGTTACTATTGGAATTACCGCTGCCGTTATTATCTGCCTGGGACACACCGCCTGAGATGATACTGGTTTGAGTGGAGCCGTCCCGCTTCATTAACAGGTAATTGACCGACAGTGTTTCAGTTCGCATGCCTGCTGGCAATACGCGAAATACGTTACTTTTACGGCTGATGTCAAACCCATACAGATCGCCCAACAGTTCCATCACCTGTTCCATGGAGACCTGTTTTAAACTCAGAGAAATCTCGCCACTAACGTCCGGATGAATTGCCACACTGTACGGGGTATCGGCCACCAGCCCGGTAAAAAACGCTTTCACGCTGACACCATCGGCTTCAATATCGTACTTTTCGGGGCCGAATAATGACGGACGTTCGCCGCTTGCTTCCACATCACCCAATAAATTGCTCACGCTGTCCGGCACGTCCTGTAGGGAGTCAGGGGCAGCTTTTTTATTTTTTTGGGCGGCTTGTTCGTGGGCAATTTGCTCAGCCAGTTGCTGCTTCAGCGATTGTTCCACCACGGATTTTTCAGGTGACGACTGACAGCCCGCCAGTGCCATAGCCAGAGCGATGTATATCAAACGTTTATTCATGCTACCCATTTTAATAATTCTCTGCTGCATTGGTTTTCACGTTGCCCCGTTGGCTGACCCATAAAGTCATTGTTTTCCAAACCCCGTTGTCGTCATGCGCTATGACCACACTGCGTGGATTGATTTGTTTTACCACTGCACCCTGTATAGTCTGACCGGCTTTTACTGCCTTGCCATTAATTACCGCAGTCCGGCTGGCGCCAAGTTGTAACACCGCCTCAAGTTGCAGGTCTACGGCAGCCGCCGCGACAGCCGCGCTGGACCGGGTTACTGTTCGCGCCGGGCGCGTGGGATCCTCAAGTACCTGTGCATTGGCTACGCCCATCAGCATGGAGATCAGCAGTAATTGGTAGATTTTATTCAACACCTATAAACGCCTTCTCAGTACTCAGAGTATAAACCTCCAGGGTGACCTCAGCGGTGGGGTATTCGGTTACCTGATAAGCCATAGACCGCCAGTAAAGTTTATTCGACAGCTGCTCCAGGCGGGCCAGGAAATCCCGTACCGCAAAATAGCGCCCCTCAAAGGTCAGGGTGACACCATGTTGATACAGAGGCACGTCTTGCATGGCCGGATTATCAGCAAAGATATTTTCCGGACTGATAGATGCCATTTCGATTAGCTTTAATCCATCCGCCTTTGAAAACACCTGTTCGATGAGCGCTGGCATCTGGCGAGGCAGAATCAAATCAGCCAGTTGCGCGGCAAAGCTTTCCTGCAAACGCACCATGCGCTTGTCTACCTGAGCTATTTGCTGCTTCAGGCTGGCGTTCGGATCCTCGGCGAGGGCTTGTTCGTAAACTACACTGAGTTCTTTTAGGGTAGTTACTTCGTTGTTGGCAATCTCTATACTGCTGTTGGTTTTGCCGTTGTCCTTGATGTCTGGCTCTATCAGTAAGAAAATCAGAACAGCCAGAATCACCACCATTCCCGAGGCAAATATTAAGACTTTTTCGCGCTGACTCAGCGCCGCAAATTTTTCTTCGTACTGGTCAAAAGTCACCGCTGACCACCTTGCTGCATAGTTTCGGGCACCCGCGCCATATTTAATTCAAAGCGCAATTGTTCATCTTCCCGGTACAAACGGGTAGAGTCGAAAGTGCGGCCAGAAAACGAGGTGGTTTGCCCCAGACGCTGGAGCCATTTAGGCATCGCCTGGGGAGTGCTAAGCTGACCTTGTAACAGCATCATATGCTCGCTGACTTCAATGGTATCAAGCCAGATATCCTGACTGTCTTTCTGAGCCAGGCTGTCCAGCATGCCGGCAAAGCCCTGCTGTTTTATCTGTTCTCTTTGGCTTAATTCTCGAACCAGTAATTCACGATTTGCCAGTTCCTGCTGACGCTGTTCCAGCGTGCGGGTCAGACCTGCATCGGGCTTCCGCTGCTCCAGCGTAGTTTTTAAATTATTAACGTTAACCGACAATTGCTGCTGCTGATCCTGTATGGCCGCCAGTTCAGTTCGCTTGGTTGCGCCATACCAGGCCACGCCTGCCCACACTAATAACAACACTGTAAGGGTTGCCCCCCATGCCAGCAACACGCTGGTTAACGAGAGCAAGTCGAGGCGCGGCGCGAACTCGCCTGAGTAGAAGTTAATTCTGTTCTTCATGCCGCCGCCTCAGTTTTTGTCGACGGCTCAGAGGAAGTCCCCATTGCAGCGCCTAAACTGGTGTAATTAACCCGTGTAACCGACATTCCCGGCTCGGCCGGCGTCACAGCGGGGATGAGGTCGCTGACACTGGCACTGACGACCTGCTCTATCTGGCTGGCCAGCGCATCACGGTGAGGCGTATCGAGTCGCATCATAATTTGCCGGACCGGCGCCTGACGCAACTGACTTTCATAGAAATCCATTGAGCGCTGAATCTGCACGCTTAACGACTCGCCGATCCCCATTTTAAGCTCGTCCTCGGAGAAACTGCCAAGATTTTCAAAGCCTTTGAGACGACGACTAAAATATAGCTGGCCGTCTTTAATAATATTCAGGCAAATTTCTTCGCCAGCTTCCTGCACCACCGTCAGAATCGGTTCGGGTTGTACCGGCACCAGTTCGCAGCTGGCAAGTTCTTCAACCGTGATGGATTGTAAAATCAGACCGGCGTTAAACACTGCCTCGCTGACGGTTTCTACATCTTCCTTGGGTAAAGCGAACACATTGATTCTGGCATTGCCCGCCAACGGGACCGGTAAATCAGTGTAATCGATAGCCATGTCTTTATCGCTGCCGGTTAATTCTTTTACCGACCAGGATAACGCAGCCGTTATTTCATCAGCCTCAACCGAAGGCCGGTCAATCTGTAAAATCTGATACCAGTGAATCGAAAACGCAACATAAGCCGGCGTGCCGGTCAGGCCGTGTTTATCGACCCATTTGGAGAGGTGGACACCCCAATGAGAAAAGCTGACCGTTTCCTCAAATGCCAGGGTAATTTCGCCGTTTTGCTTTTTGAGCGCGCAAAAGGTTACCGAATCCAGTGACACTGCAATACCGATTGCGTGATAACCAGATTTTTTTTGGAATTTTTGTTTAAGGAAAGAACGCCAACCAATGCGCATATATTTTTATAACTTCGTATAATTATTAGCTAAATTACAACAGAGTTTAGCTCAAAGTACCAGTGTCGGGTACCACACTTTTGTAGAACAATGTACCAAATGACCGCTACCCCCTATAATTCCAACTTAACTCTCTGACATCAAGGCGTATTTTTGACCCATAAAGCAGATAATAGCGCACCCGGCAATACTCTGAGCAATATGCTCAGCGGTGCACGCTACCCTCCGGCTGCTGCGCCGTTTACACAGGCGAGGCTGATGGCCCGGCAATGGTGCCAGCAGTTCAATCAGCTTGCCGATACTCAGCAAAGGCAAACCATGCTGACAGCACAACTCAATTGCCCGGCCTCCGTGCAGGTTGAGTCAACCTTTCGTATCGAATACGGCCTGCATTGCACCCTTGGCAAAGGCAGTTTTATTAACCATAACGCCACTTTGCTCGATGTTTGTCAGATAAAAATAGGCAATCAGGTACTTATCGGCCCAAACTGTATTATCTCAAGCGCTGTGGGCAGAACCTGTCTGGCCCCGGAAAACTATCCGGCTGAGGAATCCGGCCTGCCTGTTGTGATTGGCCACCGTGTATGGATTGGCGCTAACAGTATTGTGTGTGCGGGAGTCACTATTGGTGACAACGCGGTCATTGGTGCCAACAGCGTGGTAACCAGCAGTATTCCCGCCAATGCCGTAGCCTTCGGTGTTCCCGCTGTTGTACAGCGTAAAATCACACAAAATATTCAATAATTGGAGGGGGGCGGCCGATAACCCCAACAGTGTTGTGCCATAAAGAGTGATATCGTCTGATGAAAGGAAATAGTCTGCTTCCCTGCCGTATCCGTCGTTTACTGACAGAGGTCGCCCTGCTGGCGACAGTCCTGTTGCTGAGTGCATGCGGGGGTGGGCTGAGTAAGGATGATACAGACGAGAGTTTTGCCGTAAATGCAGGACGTGACCGTTCCGTGGCAGAACAGACCGATGTCAGCTTATCAGCCCAGGTATCTTTCCCTACCGGCGCAGTCGTTTACAGCTGGTCGTCAACGCCAGAACTGACCATCACTCATGATGATACCAGTCTCGCTACAGCCAGTCTTACCACCCCGGCAGTGACCGCCGATACACAATATGTGGTAACAGTTAGCGCTACCGACACTGCGGGCCAGGCAGCGAATGACAGCTTCACCTTAACTGTCAAACCGGAAAACCTGCCTCCCACAGCGATTGTTACCGTTGACAGCTGGGCTGATCTGCCGGTTGGCACCTATCCTGCCGGCGTGTCACTGACTTTTGATGGTCGTAACAGTACCGATAGCGATAGCACAAGCAGTGAGGAAATTAGTGCCTGGACCTGGCTACAAACCGCTGGGGAAGACGTGCTAACCGGGATTGAAACCGACCAGTCAACCCTGGTGATCGATACGCCAGTCTCAGACGCACAGCAAACATTAACGTTTTCCCTGACGGTAGTGGATGATGAGGGGGCTGAGGATACCACGAGCCACTCCATCACCGTATTATCAGCCGCTGACACACCACCGGAAGTCAACGCCGGTATTGACCAGGCGTTGTTTGGCGGTGAACGAATCGTGCTTGCAGGCACTGCCACCAGCACAGTACCGACGGCCTTACCCATTGCCACTCTGTGGACTTACAGCGGTGACGCAGCGCCGCAGATCGTTAATCCGAACAACGCCGACACCTACGCAGTTGCGCCACTGGTAAACAGCCCAACAACACTGGATTTTTACCTTACCGGTGAAGACACCTTTGGCAATGAAGTGACCGATCACCTGCGGGTGCTGGTTCGCCCCTTCCCGGTTCGGGTCCTTAACGATACCGGCATGACTCAGCAAGCCACCAATACCACTTTGTCTGCCACGCAGCAAAATGCATTTCCCGGTCAGGACGGTCAGCGCGGAGCGGATGCCCTGGCCGACAATAACGTGCTTGAAAAGGCCGGCCGCGGCGAAAATGGTTTCGACTTTACCAAGCTCAATGCCAATGGTGACGAAGAAGATGTGGATGCATCACAGTTCAGCTGCGTGCGGGATAACGTGACCGGCCTGGTGTGGGAAGTCAAAACCACAGATGCTGGTCTGCGCGATCTGGATCACCGTTTTAGCTGGTATGCCGAAGAAAATAACGGCGGTGCCGCCGGAAACCTCAATGGAACCGGTACCAGTTGTACCCTGGCGAATTGTAATACCAGCGCTTACATTGAGGCGGTTAACAGTGCCGGATTATGTGGTTTTTATGACTGGCGCCTGCCGAATCATCAGGAATTAATGTCGCTGGTCCATTTTGGCCGCACGGCCCTGCCGCGCATTGATACCCGGTATTTCCCCAACACCGGCGCCGACAGCGCCGCTACGCTCTGGTACTGGACCGCCCAGCCAAGCGCTGATGGCGTTAGCAATGATGCCGCGCAGAACGCCTGGGCAATCGACTTTATCAGTGGTGTGGATAATTTTCTCAATAAGTCAGATGCGGTCAGTATCCGACTGGTCAGAGCGGGACGATAATAATGAAACGCTTAATAACAGTATGCTTTAGCCTCATGGCCATGGCCCAGGTCAGTGCCCGGGAATGCCTTACCAATGCGGTAGAGACAACACCGGATGACGTTTTCAGCGCGGTCACCGCCGATACGATACTGCACATACCCACTGGGTTAATCTGGCAACGTTGCGCATTAGGACAAACCTGGAGCAATGATACCTGCACCGGCGATGCTGAACAGCTTACCTGGCAACAGGCGTTGCTTTATGCCCGCGAGTACGACGCCGAGTTACTGGAGGGCTGGCGCATGCCAAATGTCAAGGAGCTGGCCTCCCTGACCGAACGCAACTGTGTCAGACCTTCCGTTAACAGCACATTTTTCCCGGCAACACCTCAGGATAGTTTTTGGACATCAACACCCAGCCTGAATGATGCGGAACGGGTCTGGACCGTTGCTTTCTTCAATGCCAGCTATTCCATTAAAGAAAAGCAACGGGCAGTTTACCTTCGTCTGGTGCGCACCAATCTGCCGGATTAAGTGTGCCAGACTATAAAGCACGGACGTAATCACCGGGAGCTTCAGGCAGCGGTTTTACTGCTTCCACAGATCTGGCGTCGACCTGACGGCTGGACTGTGCAGCCAGCCATTGTTGCCACTCTGGCCACCATGAACCTTCCTGTAATGGCACATCGTCAAGCCAGGCCTGAGGTGGCAGATAGCTACCATCTTCCTTGCGGGTAGACATTTGATAAACCCGGTGCGGGTGACCTGGTTCACTGATAATACCGGCATTGTGGCCACCATTAGTCAGTAAAAAAGTAATATCTTTATCAATCAGCAGGTTGATTTTATACACCGACTGCCATGGCGCGACATGATCTTTGGCAGTGCCCACCACAAACAGCGGTACCTGAATATCGGCCAGCGCAATCGGTCTGTCGTCGACCATAAACTGCCCACTCGCCAGAGAGTTATGCAGATAACACTGGCGTAAATATTCGGCGTGCATGCGCGCAGGCATGCGGGTCGCGTCTTTGTTCCAGGTCAGCAGGTCGTTGGGATGCTGGCGTTCCCCCATCAGATACTCTTTTACCCAGCGGGCCCAAAGCAAATAGTTTGCCCGCAGCATGGTAAAAGTACCGGCCATACTTTCTTTGGGTAAAAAGCCATTTTTGGCCATCACGGCCTCAAGCATAGATAGCTGGCTTTCATCAATAAATAACCTGAGGTCGCCGGCATCGCTGAAGTCGGTTTGCGCAGCCAGTAGTGTTAATGCACAAAAAGGATTACGTTTCTCCCGTGCCAGCCAGGCTGCCGCCATGGTCAGCAAAGTCCCGCCCAAACAATAACCCACACCGTTGATTTGCTCGCCGGGCACCCGTTGCTGCACCGCATCGATAGCTTCCCCCAGGCCATGCTTCAGGTAATCAATCAGACTAACGTTATGATCCTCATGTTGCGGGTTTTTCCAGGAAATCATAAACACCGTATGCCCCTGGTTCACCAGATAGCGAACCAGCGAGTTATGTTCAGATAAATCAAGAATGTAATACTTCATTATCCAGGCCGGCACTATCAGTACCGGTTCGGCGCAGACGCTGTCTGTTGCCGGGTTGTATTGAATAAGCTCCAGCAGGCTATTCTTAAAAACTACCTGACCGGGTGTGATGGCTATATTCTCACCCACCCGATAGGTTTCCCGGTGGTGCCCGTCAGACTCCTTAAAATACTGTTCGTGAAGATCTTCAATAAAATTATCGGCCCCTTTCACCAGGTTTGCCCCGGCAGACTCCAGCGTTTTGTGGATCACTTTCGGGTTAGTCAGCAGATAGTTTGCCGGCGATAACGCCTCCAGCCACTGCCGCACAGAAAAATTGACCATGTCAGTATGGTGTTTTTCAACGCCCTGTACGTCGCGGGTAGCCAGTTGCCACCATTGACGCATGGCGAGGTAGTTTTGTCGGTACAGGGCATATGGCCAGGGTTGCCACTCAGGCCCGGACAAACGGTTATCGGAAGCGGCCTCTTCAAGATTCTTATTCAGCGTGCTGGCATTGGTGAGCGTTAAATCCAACAGCGCCTGTTGCTTGCCAAGAGATAACAATAAGTGAATGAACCAGTCTGTAAAAGCCAGTGAATATGCTACCGGGTCAATACCGCCGGTAAATTGGGCCAGTACCTGGTTAATAGCGTAATCGGGCTTTAGTGGCTCGCTAACATCATCGGGGACCGCGTGCTGATCGGTGTATGTGTATTCAATAACATTACTTTCATGATTTATCATAACAAGTCTCCCTGACGGTTTTGTTCAGCATACCAGTGCCGGCACTTAAAAAGCTTGATCTTGATGGGTATCAATGCACATTTATTCATCTACTTGTAGTGTAACCATGTAATATTACAAAGCGAGTTACAGCTTTCAACATGTGGCGCCTCTGGCCGGAGAATCAATATGGAAATGATACGTAATAAACCCTACGACAGCATTGCGGTGGGCGATAAAGCCTCGCTTTCCCGTACGCTGACCCGTAAAGATATACAGCTGTTTGCAATCATGTCAGGCGACGTGAACCCCGCCCACGTTGATGAAGAATATGCCAACAGTTCTCAGTTTCATCATATTATCGCTCATGGGATGTGGGGAGGCGCTTTGATTTCAACCGTGCTGGGTACCCAGTTACCCGGTCCGGGCACGATTTACCTGAAGCAGGATTTCACGTTCCGCCGTCCGGTGTCGCTGGGCGATAATCTAACCGTTACGGTCACGGTGGTAGAAAAACGCGAGCATCATCAAATTCTGCTAGATTGTGCCTGCACTAACCAGGAAGGTGAGGTGGTTATCGACGGCCAGGCCCTGGTGAAAGCCCCTACCGAACAAATAGACCGGCCCAGAGCGGTATTGCCGGCAGTGGAGCTTAAAGAGCAAAGCAGTGACCGCTATCAGCAATTTATGGACATGGCAAAAGGCATGTCGCCGCTTAAGACCTGTGTGATTCACCCGGTTGACCTGAATTCACTGGCCGGTGCCCTGGAAGCCGCAGCAGACAATCTGATTACCCCCATACTGGTGGGCCCGAAGGCGCGTATCGAACAGGTAGCGCAGGACAATAAACTTGATATCTCCGGCTTTGAACTGGTCGACACGCCCCATAGTCACGCCGCCGCGGAAGCAGCAGTTAAACTGGTTAGCAGCGGCAAGGCTGAAGCCCTGATGAAGGGCCACCTGCACACCGATGAAATGATGCACGAAGTACTCAACAAGGATTACGGGCTCAGAACCGGTCGGGTTATGAGCCATATCTTTGCGCTCGATGCGCCCAGCTATCATAAATCGCTGTTTCTGACCGATGCAGCGATTAATATCCGCCCTAACCTGGCCACCAAGAAAGATATCATTCAAAACGCCATAGAACTGGTGTACGCCCTGACCAACAAAACACCTAAGGTCGCTATCCTGTCGGCGGTTGAGACTGTCGAAGAGAAAATTCCCTCGACACTTGATGCAACCGCGCTGTGCAAAATGGCTGAGCGGGGTCAAATTGTTGGCGGACTACTCGACGGGCCTCTGGCGATGGATAACGCCATTTCCGCCGAAGCGGCCCAAGCCAAGGGCATTTTATCGCAGGTCGCCGGTGATGCTGATATTCTGGTTGCACCGGATCTGGAGTCGGGCAACATGCTGTTTAAACAAATGCGTTATCTGTCCGGGATAGAAGGTGCTGGCATTGTTCTGGGCGCCCGCGCGCCGATTATTCTGACCAGTCGGGCCGGCGGCCCGTTAACCCGCAAGGTATCCTGCGCCATGGCGCTGGTTTATCAGCGCAAACGGGGAGATGCGCCGTTATGAGTACGTCCGCTGATGTGCCCCACTACCTGGTATTAAACAGTGGCTCTTCCACTTTAAAATACGCGGTGTTTGACGCTGTGGACCTCAAGGTTGCAGAACGGGGCGTGTTTGAGCTCACCGCCGACAACTACGCAGAAACCCTTGAGGAAGTGCTGCACCACGGCGGCTATGTGACTGCCGTGGGCCACCGGGTTGTCCACGGCGGCACCAAGCATACCAAACCGCTGTTAATCGATGACGCCGCCCTGGCATCACTCGACAAGCTGTGCGACCTCGCCCCCCTGCATCAGCCTCACAATCTGCATGCCGTAAAGGTATTACGTGAGCTCCACCCAAAGCTGACTCAGGTGGCCTGTTTCGACACCGCTTTTCATCAGACTCAGCCGGCCTTACATACCCGCTATGCCATTCCGGCCAGCCTGCAACAACAGGGCATTCGCCGTTATGGCTTTCACGGTCTGTCTTATGAATATATCAGCCGTCAGCTGGCACAACAGGCGCAGCACTGCGGCGGTCGGGCAATCGTACTGCATCTTGGCAGCGGTGCCAGTGGTTGCGCTATGCGTGATGGCTGCAGCATAAGCTCGACGATGGGCTTTACCGCGCTCGATGGCCTGATGATGGCCACACGGTGTGGCACTATAGACCCCGGTTTGGTGTTGCACTGTCAAACGCAGTTAAACATGAGTGCAGCAGAGGTTACCTCCATGCTGTATAAACAGTCCGGGTTGCTGGGCGCTTCGGGGATCAGCGACGACATGCGCCAGCTGGTAGACCAAATGACAACCCCTGCCGCTGCAGAGGCTATTGCTCTTTATTGCCATTATATAGTGCGGGCAGTGGGCTCCCTCTGCGCTGAATTACACGGTCTGGATACGCTGGTCTTTACGGCTGGCGTGGGGGAAAACCAGCCCTTGATTCGCCAGCGTGTAAGCGAAGCGCTGAGCTGGCTTGGCATCAGTATTGATGAAACGGCTAACCAGGCCGGAGAATCCCTTATCAGTAAGCCGGGATCACGTGTGAAAGTCAGGGTGATCCCTACGGATGAGGAGTGGATTATCGCTCATCACATGAAGGCTTTACTCGGCCATTAGCGGTTATTTTAGTAAGCCGAAACGCTTGAGAAAATCACTGAGTGAGACCGTGGCATAGTCGACGTACTCCCCGGCATCGTAGAAACGGCCATGGCATTGGGGGCAGCTTTCAAAATGAATGTGACGTTGCCCGCTGTCGGTCATTTCGAGCATTTTAATGTTAGGGCACACCGGGCAGTAAATATCACTTATTTCGCTGTATAAAGCGCCCATTTCCCGGTCACCGGTATCAACCGCTTTGGCGAAATCCTTAAGTTCCTGGTGTTCCATCACGTCAAACCATAAACCATGACAGGTACAACAGCGTTCAATGACACCGGCCGGTGTACTGAGATGCTCAAAATTACCATGACACTTTGGACAATCCATACGCTTTCCTGTACAGCAAACACAAACAGAATTTTACTATATGTATTTTAGGCCGCGCTGTCATGCATAACAAAAAAGCCCGCATCAGGCGGGCTTATGGTACATCGTTTAAAGCGACTACTCTTTGCGTTTGGCAAAGATCTCTTTAAACACCGGCAGCGCCGAAAACGCTTTTGGCCAGCCAGAGTAAAACGCAATCTGAGTGATCACCTCACCGGCTTCAGGTTCAGTCAGTCCGTTATCCATCGCCTTATTAAGGTGGAAATTAACCTGTTCAACCTGACCGGTAGCCACCAGTGCACTGACCGTGGCGAGACTTCTGTCACGTGGCGCTAATCCCGGGCGCAGCCAAAGATCCATAAATAAAGCGTCGGTGGTGTAAGCAACCGTGCCCGGACTGACTTCGCCGTAGGTCTTATCCACAAAAGTCCGGCGCTGTTGTTCGGCTTCCTTGTCATAAGACAGCAACTCCAGCTTGTCCGACGGCAGCTGTTTAGCCTGAATGTTGTGGGCCTCGTAAACCGGACCAATCGCAGCAATCGCAGCCCGGGCATTGGCAAAGCCGGTATAGAAAGCCAGGTGGTTTATGATTTCGGCAATTTCTTCGGGCGTAACGTCGCTGGCCAGCGCCTTTTCCACGATTTCAGGCATCGCGTCGAGCTGGCCGCGGGCAATCAGTGCAGCCAGAGTAACAATACTTCGATCCCGCGAAGAAAGCGCTTCGCGTTGCCACAAATCGTTTTCCATCCATTGATTCTGATTGGTAGCAACCAGCGGTGCTACACGCTCGACATACTTACTGTTCATTGACGCTTCTCCTGCATGACTACCAAACGCTGCAATCGATAGTGCGGCGCCTGTAGTAGCTGCCGCATAAAATTTACCAAATCGGGTTCGCATTGAAAGTCTCCTTACTGACCGTACTGTTCGTCGCTGACTTTTTCTTCCCATACCACGTTTTTGCCCTCAACTTTCTGTTGAATCGCCATGTGAGTCATTCCATGCGTGCGCTCGAAGAACGTCTGGGCATCCGGTTACTGACCCGCACCACCAGAAACGTGTCAACCACAGAGGCCGGTGAGCGCATTCTACAACGAATTGCTCCGCGCTTTGAGGATATAGATACCGAACTGGAAATGCTTTCTGAACTCACCAGTAAGGCGGCTGGCCTGGTGCGCATTAGTTGTAGCGATCATGCTGCTTTCAACCTGGTGTGGCCCAAATTATCGCCATTACTGGAAGAATACCCGGATATTCAGCTGGAAATTAATGTTGATAACGGTTTTACCAACATAGTGTCGAGCCGTTTTGATGCGGGCGTCCGCTTGGGTGAAGCGGTCGAAAAAGACATGATTGCTGTACGGGTTGGCCCGCCAATGCGGATGGCCATGGTTGCAACGCCCGGCTATCTGGCACAACACGGAACGCCCACCTCCCCCGAAGAACTCACCGAACACAAATGTATCAGCCTGCGTCTGATTTCGGCCGGACGGGTATACGAGTGGGAGCTCGATAATGGTAAGCGTCAGGTGAATGTAAAATCCAAAGGGCAGGTTATCTTTAATCATCCGGCGCTCATTTGCAAAGCGGCGCTGGAAGGCTTCGGCCTGGCCTTCTTACCCGAAGATATGTTCGCTTCCGCGCTCACACAAGGCAAGTTAATTCGGGTAATGGAAGACTGGTGTCAGCCGTTTCCCGGCTATCATCTTTACTACCCGAACCGTAATAACCACTCTCCGGCCTTTAGCGCCGTGATTGACAGGCTGCGCTACCGGGAGTGACTTTGCCGGTTATCGATTAATGAACCTCACTCATTAGCGCATTGTCAATTTGCTGCTGCCATTCGTCTCAGTATTAGTGATATAAATAAGACAAATATTGCACTGTAGACAGGTTTTCCGGGCGAGGCAGAATGTATTTCGTAGCCCAGCCCAGGGCAGTTGGTATGGCACCCGGTCAGCAACTGCCCACTCACTTCATTTCACTACATGTGCCCCTGTATGCTGCCTCTTAGGCATACGGAGTTTTTTGGGGAAGCTTTATGCTTCCCATTTTTTTATCTCCATAAAAAAACCCCGCTTTCGCGAGGTTTCTAAATTATTCAGACTGCCATTTAGAACGGGATATCGTCATCAAAGTCGAAATCGGGTTCAGCCATTGGCGGTTTTGGTTGATTCTGGCCACCTTGTGGGCGCTGCTGTTGAGCTGGCTGTTGATAACCGCCGCCCTGATTGCCACCACCCTGGTTACCGCCACCGTAATTCTGGTTGCCGCCACCATGGCCACCGCCTTGCTGACCACCTTGTGGTCGTTGCTGGTAACCACCGCCCTGGCCACCCTGACCACCTTCACGTCCGCCCAGCATTTGCATCTGATCAACGATAATTTCGGTAGTATAACGGTCCTGACCCTGTTGGTCCTGCCATTTACGGGTTTGCAGTTTACCTTCTACGTAAATTTGCGACCCTTTTTTCAGGTATTCACCAGCAATTTCAGCTAACCGGCGATACATGGTTAAACGGTGCCACTCTGTACGTTCCTGCACCTGCCCTTGCTGATCTTTCCAGCTTTCACTGGTCGCCAGGCTTAGATTGGCAACGGCGTTGCCGTTGGGCATGTAACGTACTTCCGGGTCGTTACCTAAATTACCGACCAGAATGACTTTGTTAACGCCTCGAGTTGCCATGATGTCTCCTAAAATCTGTTTACGCTTTTATAATAATATAAGCGCATGCAGCGCTTCGTCGTCATGTGTAAAGCTTGCCAGTATAACGCATTTTTTGCGCTCGCTCAGCGCCTTTTTCAGGTTAAATAAAAATACCCGATAACGGCATACTAACTCCTTGTTTTAGCAAAAAGACTACTTGAAAATGGCGGGCTTTTCACCTGTCCCGGAAACCGGTTCTTTTACGCTGGCCTGGTCAGGCCCGGTACCTGCACGAGTAAATAGCTTATGCCCGTCATCCCCCTCACTACAGACAGGCATAAAACAATCGAGTAGGAGGGAGTTTTACAACTCCCGTCCTCTCACACCACCGGGCATACGGTTCCGTACCACGGCGGTTCATATTAACACTGGAACTGTCGGTGACAATCCAGCAGTGATACCAGTCCCATCTTGTCGAACCACCCTTTCCTGAAGGCTTGATTCATGTGGCTGGCCCCCGCATTCCACCATGCTCCTCGTTCGTTGGTCGCTGACCACCATGCCCGATTCTCGTCAAGTCCTGCCTTCATTAAGTTTCTGACCCGGGTGTATACGCGTTTCCACTGTCGCCATAACAGGCAGCGGAGTTTTCGTCGCATCCAACCATCCAGTTCTTCCAGCACGCCTTTAACTTTTGTCAGTCGGAAGTAGCTTATCCAACCCCGAAGCACTGGTGCTAATGCGTTTATCGTGTCACTGACTGAGCGTGAGCAATGCCCTGTGGTCA
>OJDQ01000109.1_pt1 | contig 43525 bp, 36 predicted proteins | sample 1592851 | NCBI WGS metagenome assembly OJDQ01 (sample SAMN05416774, study PRJEB24817) | seawater metagenome | isolation source: Sea water | place: Canada:Atlantic | collected 2013-07 | reverse complement strand
GGCAAGGGCCGTGGTACCGACATTGGTATTGAAGCTAAAACCATACAGTTTAATGTCTTCGGGATAATAAAACTTCGCTTCGGTGAACGCCTGTAACTCAGTAATGTTATCGCGATTAATGTTATGGCTGGCAATGTAGGCCAAATCTTCCGCAATCGCCGCGCTGGTGAAGTTCGAGGTTTCCCCTGAAATTAACGGACGCTGACTATGGTAATTGATATGGTAGAAACTCATTTCAGTTTCATTCAGCGCTTCGGCAAACCAGGTTAACCGTAACCCGTACTGCCCCTGATCATCGGCATCCACATGAGCCGCATCGCTGTAACCGCGAATAGCCACCTTAGTTGGATAGGCAAGGTAGGCCTGACTAATCGCCGCAGGATTGCCGCCGGCACGCAGCGCATCACCCAGTCCGTTTAATGACGACAACAGGAAATCCAAATCGATATCCGGGTTACCGGTAAAGCCTAACTGAACATTATTAGCCTGACCGCCCTCGCCTGCAAAATCGTTGGTGGCAAAATAACTACCGGCAACCGGTAACCAACTGCGCTCCCATTCGTACTGATAATAAGCGGAGACACTAACATTCTGGGTAAGGCCCAGTTGCGCAAAGACCATTCCCACCGGAATGAAGACTTCTTTGAGTTCTGCACCCGGTGTGCGGGCACGAGTAACGTCTACCGGGTTAGTGGTATTGATACCGTGCTGAATGAAGGTGCTTTCCCCCCAACTGACAACCTGCTGACCAACCCGAACCGTTAGCGGGTTATCGCCAATCCACCAGTCGCCATAGAAGAACGCGTCGAGCAAACGCACGTCTGTACAAAGCAGTTCTTTGGCTTTTGGATCGTCACACAGCTCGGTGTTCTGACCGGTAATGGGATTGTCCCATGGACGGTCGTTGTCCATTTGTTCAAAATCATAAAACCAGAAACCACGAGCGAAAAAGCCGATATCGCCATAGCGAATGTCCAGTTCGTGGTTACCGGAAATTTGAGTAGAGAATGCTTCGCCTGAATCGTGTGCCAGGTTACCCAGATCACCATTACTGGAGTAGGCACCATTAGCCAGCGCCCATACATCGCCACTGGGATAGATAACATTGGTCGCAGCGTTATATCCCGACCAGTTAAACTGAGGATGATTACTGTTACCAATTAAACTGTAGTCGCGGTCTTCAACACGAATACTGGTAGCCAGTGTCAGGTTAGTATCCAGCGATACGGATACATCACCAAAGTCCCATGAAGCGGCACCGGCTGGTAGCGAGGCGGCACCTAAAAAGGCAAAAATTCCAGCTGCGATAGGCGATTTCTTAAATGCGCTAAGCCTGGTTATCATAATTTTTATACTCCTGATTCAACAGTAACCTGCTGATAAAACGACAAACTCATCGGTTTATTTAACAAAATGATTACATCATTTTACACAGATGGCAAGAACTAATCGTACCAGTTGAAAAAAAGCAGCGTTTTTAATCTGTTACAAAAATAGAGTCTGGTAAGAACGTTCTTAACCGCTTGATAGTTATAGTTCAAATTCAGGCAACGCGCTCAAAAGATTTAATTTTATTTTGCGCAGTTACCACAAGCCTGAAGCGGCCATAAAACCCTCGACTATCAATAAATTGGCGAATGCGGCCCGATGGTACCTGTACCCGCTCGCCGGAATCAGCGGTCAATACCACAACCGGTATTGAACCGCTGTAAAGGAGCTGACACTGGTAGTATGGCTCATTTACCGAAAAAAAATATACTTTATCGGTGTTATGAATCATGTCCGTAGGCCAGCGCTTTACTGACTTTTTCGTAAAGATCTTTACTCAGTGACGCATCGTCAAGTAAGCGGGACAACTGCTGTCGCATCAGTGACTGACGTGCTTCAGCAAAGTGTTGCCATTGGGTTAATGGCGTAACTAACCGGGAGGCAACCTGTGGATTGGTTTTATCCAGTTCTAACAGGTAGTCGGTCAGAAACCGGTATCCACTGCCGTCATCGGCATGGAAACCTGAAGTATTGTAAAAGGCAAAGCTGCCAATCACCGCGCGAACCCGGTTAGGGTTTTGCTGGCTGAACTGGGGATGCTGACGTAATAAAGTCAGCTGCGCCAGAATATCACTGCGATCGCAGGTGGCATGTAAACCAAACCACTTATCCAGCACCAGCGGATCGTCGCGCCAGCGTTGTTCAAACTCATTCATCAGGTTATTAAACAACACTAAATCGAACTGTTGTGCGGCTTTCAGCGCCCCCAGTGTGTCTGACATATTATCGGAGCCTGAAAACTGCTCCGTGATCAACCTTTCCGCCAGCGGTAATTCAGCCAGTAGCGTGAGCACCACATTCTTACAGCGGCGAGAACTGACCTGCTGTGGCTCGTAGGCGTAAGAGTCGGCCTGATTGGTTTGATAAATAACCAGTAATAAATCAGACATAAACTCGGCCAAATCATGGCTAAATGCCTGTCTGGCTTCATTTAAGGCGTGAACATCTATATTGTCACGGCTCTGGCAAAGCGTTTCAAAACTCGGCACAACCAAACACTCACCGAGGATCTCAGGGTTGTCCTGGCTCGCTTCAACCGCTTCATACAGGCCTTGCCAAATGGCTTTTTCAACCCGTTGCGGGCTGCCCAGATAATATTGCTCAATGCACCAGTTATACAATTGCTGAATGGCATCCCAACGGCTAAATGCATCGTTGGCAAAACGGAAGGTATGCAACCATTCCAGCGGTGTTAGATCGGAAGTCAGTTTAACCGGCGCGGAAAAGTTACCCAGCGCTACCGGCGTTATATCACTCCCTTTACCGGTAAAGGTTAACTCAGTTCCCGGTTTATCCAGAATAACCAGATTATCGCGGAACATGCCGCTATCTGGCGCTACGTGCTGGCCATCGGCCGCCAGAAACTCAATTTGCAGCGGAATATAGAGATCGTGTTTATCGGTCTGGTCAGCCGTTGGCAGGTTTTGCTGGGTCAGCGTTATAGTCAGTTTATCGCTGGCGGCATCGTAATCGCGTTTAACCACAACACGAGGCGTGCCCGATTGACTGTACCAGCGGGAAAAATGGGTTAAATCAATATCGGTGGCCGACTGCATGGCAGATACAAAATCATCACAGGTGACGGCCTGGCCATCATGACGGCGAAAATACTCGTCCATTCCTGCTCTGAAACCGTCGGCACCAAGCAATGTATGCATCATACGAATGACTTCAGCGCCTTTATCGTACACCGTCACGGTGTAGAAATTATTCATTTCTATCACCTCATCCGGTCGAATGGGATGACTCATGGCACTGGCGTCTTCTGCAAACTGGTGCTCACGCATCTCCCGTACTTGTTTGATACGGTTACTGAGCGGTGAGCTCATGTCACTACTAAACTGCTGATCCCGAAAAACCGTAAGGCCTTCTTTTAAGCTTAGCTGGAACCAGTCGCGGCAGGTTACCCGGTTACCGGTCCAGTTATGGAAATACTCATGGGCAATCACCGACTCCACGTTAAAGAAGTCTTCATCGGTGGCAGAAGCCTGATCGGCCAGGACAAATTTACTGTTAAAGACATTCAGCCCTTTGTTTTCCATAGCGCCCATATTGAAGAAATCCACCGCGACGATCATATAAATGTCGAGGTCATATTCGAGTCCGAATACTTCTTCATCCCAGCGCATGGAGCGTTTTAAGGCCTCCAGAGCAAATTCACCGCGTTGGCGTTTACCCTGGTCTACGAATAACTCCAGTGCTACCGACTTACCGCTTTGCGTAACAAAGGTATCGGTTAACTGATCAAAGCTGCCTGCTACCAGCGCAAACAAATAGCTTGGCTTGGGAAACGGGTCCTGCCAAAGGATCCAATGGCTGCCGTCGGCGTTGCTGCCCTGTTCAATGGGGTTACCGTTTGCCAGCATGGTTGGCAGACTGGCTTTGTCACCGGTAATTTTAACGGTAAAACGCGCCAGTACATCGGGCCGGTCCAGGTAATAGGTAATGCGGCGGAAACCCTCAGCTTCACACTGAGTGCAATATACGCCGTTAGACAAATACAGTCCTTCCAGGGCTTTATTTTCTGAAGGGTTGACCTGGGTAACGATACGCAGAGTAAAGGCATCAGGTACATTATTCAGTACCAGACCGGTGTCGGTTTGCTGATAGTCGCCAAACGGCAGATCATCAACCACGACTTCCAGCAGTTGCATGTGTTCACCGTCGAGCTCAAGGGGGGCGTCTGCCGCACCTTGTCGCGTAACCTTCGTCTCGCTGACCACTCTGGTTGCAGTGGGATCCAGCGTAAAATCGAGGGCAATATCAGTAATTGTAAACTCAGGCGCGCGATAATCTTCGCGGCGTTTAGCCACTAGCGTCATTTCATCTCCTAACAAGATGTTTATTTTGCTGCAGTCACAGACTCAGGCGGATCAAGACGGAGAATTTTAATTCCCAGATAAGCATAGATCACTGCCATCACCGGACTGATTAAGTTAAAGAAGGCAAAGAAAATATATTCAAACGGATGCACCATTAATACACCGTGCATGTAAGCACCGCAGGTGTTCCACGGGATAAGAGGTGACGTAATGGTACCGCCATCTTCCAGACTTCTGGATAAGTTTAGCTGATCAAGTCCGCGCTTGGCGTACTCATCTTTATACATACGACCCGGCATCACGATAGCCATATATTGATCGGAAGTAATCAGGTTAGTACCAATACAGGTCAGGATAGTTCTGCTGACCATAGCACCGGCCGTTTTAGCGCCATGCAGGATGGCACCAACAGCGCGTGTTAATAACCCTACCCGCTCCAGCACCGCACCAAATGACATAGCACAAACAATTAACCAGATGGTATTAAGCATGGAAGACATACCACCACGGCTCAGCAGACTGTTCAGGTTATCGTCGCTGGTATTAAAACTAACGCCGTCAAATAACGCCGTCCAGACCACTTTCAAAGCCCCCACAGAAAACGAATCAGCGCTGTCTTTCATGGTTTGAACAACATCAGGCTGAAAAATCAGGGCCCAAACACCGCCCAGCAGCGCGCCAATACCTACGGCAGGGAAAGCCGGCATTTTGCGTATCGCCAGTGTTAACAGCACGATCAAAGGGACCAGCATGAAAATATTGATGTTAAAGGTATCATCCAGTAGCACCTGCATCTGCTGGATTTTCTCGGCAGATTGCACGCCTGACTCGCTCAGGCCGATGATCACAAACAGGATTAACGCCAGCACAAAACTCGGAATGGTGGTCCATAGCATATAACGAATATGCTCAAACAGGTCGGTTCCGGCTACGGCCGGTGCCAGGTTGGTAGTTTCGGATAAAGGTGAAATCTTATCGCCGAAATAAGCACCGGAGATAATCGCCCCGGCCGTAATAGCCGCAGACATATCCATACCGGCAGATACGCCCATCAGCGCAACACCCACCGTTGCCGCTGTAGTCCATGAGCTGCCAATACTCATTGCTACAACCGCACAAATAATACAGGTGGCGGCATAGAACATACTGGGATTTAGCAGTTCGAGGCCATAATAAATCAATGTGGGGACGGTACCGGCCAGCATCCACGTGCCTATCAGCGCGCCCACTACCAGCAAAATAAGACAGGCACCCAGTGACACCGAAATGCCCTGAATAATGCCTTTCTCAATGTCATGCCACTTATGACCATTCTTCATACCTATGATCGCCGCCAGGCCGGTGCCGATAAGCAGTGACACCTGGTTGGGTCCGTAAGAAGAATTGTCGGCGAATAAGTACACCGCCGTGCCCAGCATCAGAATAAGTGAAATAACCGGGATAAACGCGTCCATTAGCGTTGGCTGTTTAATGTCTCGGGTCATGATGATTTCCTTATGCAACCGAACGATAGAACATCAGTAAGATGACCAGCGGACAAACAAATTTCACGTACCACGGCCAGATTTTCCAGAATAAACGCTGTTCCATATCCGGTGCGCTGACTTTTAGCTCTGCCAGAATTTCGTTTCGCTTCCATACCCAGCCGGCAAAAATACACAGCGCAAAGCCTAATAGCGGCTGACTGTATTTGGTAGTAAGGGCAATAACGAATCCAAACAGCGTAGCGAAGTTAAAGATAATCAGCGCACTGGCCGCAAAGATAATCAGTGACACAATCAGCACCGCTTTCGGGCGTGAAAGATTTCGGCTTTCCGACAAATAAGCTACTGGGACTTCCAGCATTGAGATGGAGCTGGTTAACGCGGCAATTACCATTAAAGCAAAGAATACGGTTGATACCACAACGCCAATAGGGCCGATGGTATTAAATAATGCCGGCAGCACGGTAAAGATTAGCTGGTCACCGGCAATTAAGTCACCGGTCGACGAGAAGATTTCCACGCCATTATTCAGTGCTACGTACATGGCCGGAATAATCAGCATACCGGCAATAATCGCTACACCGATATCCACCAGAGCCACGGCCGCGCCGATAGTGGGTAAGTCTTCCTTTTTACTCATGTATGAGCCATATACCAGCATGGTACCTACACCGAGCGACATAGAGAAAAATGCCTGCCCCATGGCATCTATAAGCAAATCAGGGTTAAGAACAACTGAAAAGTCGGGTACCAGGTAAGCTGCCCAGCCTTCGCTGGCGCCAGGCTGAAAACTCACATAAACGATCAGCACCCCCATCAGAATAAACAGGGTTGGCATTAAACGGACCGACCAGCGCTCGATACCTGCTTTTACGCCGCCGAGCACAATGTATGAAGTCAGGCTCAGAAACAGCGCGCAAAACACAAGATTGGTACTGAGTGAATAGCTGGTTAACCAGTCACCCACCGCTTGTGGGGCTACCGGACGACTGGCCGATTCAGCAAAAAAAGCGATCATCCAGCCGCCAACGATGGCGTAAAAGGCGAGAATCAGAGACACCGTTACGCAGCCCCATAAACCCGTAAGGCGGCCTAAAGGATTGCGGGTAATTTGCCCCAGTGAATCGACCATGTTGGCGCGATGCGCGCGGCCAATAACCAGCTCTGCCATTAGTACCGGATACGCCAGTGCAAAAGCCAGCAGCAAATAAACCAACACAAATGCCGCACCACCATTACTGGCTACCTGAGTTGGAAAGCCCCAGATATTGCCCAACCCCACTGCTGAGCCGGCAGCTGCCAGTATAAATCCGATACGAGAAGAAAACTCACCACGAACCGCCATACACGTTGTTCCCTTTATTATTGTTTTATATATATTTTAATACTGTCGTTAGTATTTGTGATTTGTGTGTCTGATGCAATGAAAAAAGGGCTGACAATGCGGTCAGCCCTTTAATGAAGCGAAGTACTAGCTACGGGTTAGTGCGTATTTCCCCGTGTTTACCATATCAAGCGTAATGTTGGCGGCTTCCGTCAGGTACGGATCCAGCTCTTCAAGCTCTTCAGGCAGGTCTTCAAGATCCTCTACTACTGGCAGACCCATTCGGGTGAGTCGCTCATTAGCACGGGACAATGCTTGTTCTTCATTTTCTTTTTTCTCAGCCAGGCGTTCTGACTCAACCAGAGAAATAAAGTCTTTGTCTTTATTTTCTTTGTACTTTTCGATGTCTTTCTGAATATAACCAAATTCAGGATCCTGCATGATACGTGCATTGTGCTTGGCGGCCAGTACATCCAGGGCACTTTGGGTATCCCCAAAGGTGGTGTAATTGGCGCGCTTGATGCTATCCCACGGTAATGCGTTCTCTTCCTGACTCTCGCCCCACTCTGCCGGATCTATTGGCGATGGGAACGGGATATCCGGTACAACACCCTTATGCTGGGTACTGCCACCATTTATACGGTAGAACTTAGCGATGGTGTACTGCACGCTGCCCAGCGGGTTTTCGTACAGGTCGTAAATACGGCCCAGACCTTTATGCTGTTGCACGGTACCCTTACCAAAGGTTTGCTCACCAATGATTAAAGCGCGGTTATAGTCCTGCATTGCCGCGGCAAAGATTTCAGAAGCCGAGGCACTGTAGCGGTCTACCAGCACGGTCAGCGGGCCCTGATAGGCTACTTTACCGTCTGTATCCTGATTAACGCTCATACGGCCGCCTTCATAGCGGATTTGCACTACCGGCCCCTGCTCGATAAAGAGACCGGATACCAGTGTTGCTTCAGAAAGTGAACCGCCGCCGTTACCACGCAAATCCACAATAATGGCTTTAACGTCTTCTGACTTCAGCGAGTTAATTTCCTTTAACACATCAACATGGAGATTGTTGTAGAAACTCGGAATAGAGATTACGCCAACTTTTTCATCCATGTGCGGACCAGATTCAGGCACAAACACTTCTGATTTGGCTGCGCGATCTTCCAGTTTGATTTTGTCTCGGATCAGCGTAATGACCGATACGGTGGTACTTTCAGTTGCGCCTTTTTGCACCTGTAAACGTACTTCACTGCCTTTCGGTCCTTTAATCAGCTCTACTACGTCGTCAAGACGCCAGCCAATTACATCAACAAACTCTTCGTCTTCCTGAGCCACGCCAATAATTTTGTCTTCCGGCTTAATGGCCTTTGACTTATCGGCTGGTCCGCCAGGCACAATGCTCTTGATAACGGTAAAGTCATCTTCGCTTTGTAATACGGCGCCAATGCCTTCCAGTGACAAATTCATGTCCATCTGGAACCGCTCAGCATTTCGCGGTGACAAATAGCTGGTGTGGGCTTCGATGCTGCGAGCAAACGAGTTCATCACCGTTTGAAAGACGTCTTCACTCTGCGTTTGCTTAAGTCGCTTAATCGCACGCTCGTAACGTTTGGTAAGCAGTTCTGTAATTTTATCCTGCTCTTTACCAGCCAGTTTCAGGTTCAGCGCGTCGTACTTAACCCGCTGACGCCATAACTCATCGAGTTCAGACTGATTGGTTGGCCATGCGGCTTCTTCGCGATCGTAATAAAATTTGTCACCTTCTTTCTCGAAATTGAACTCACCGTCCAGCAGCGTCAATGCATACTCATAACGATTAATTCGGGATTCAAGATTACGGTTGAACATATCGTAAGCTACCTGCAGATTGCCGCGCAGGATGGCCTCGTCAAATTCGTCACGATGCTTATTGAATTCAGCGATGTCAGACGCTAGAAAGATATTTCGATTTCCGTCGAGAGACTTAAGAAAGCGGTCATACACTTTCTCAGATAACGAATCATCCAGCTTAATCAGTTTGTAATGTTCACGGGTGAACAAGGTACTGATGCGCTTTGCAGCGGAGGAATGCTGCGGCTCTTGCTGGAGAATCGGCAGATCTTCGACACTATTGCCAGATGTAACCGCTCCGGCTCCTACGCTTAACGCAAGAATTGCACTGGCAACGGAAATGCGAAGTATATCTTTCATTTTACTACCTCTTAGAACGTGCTAAACGCAGTGTTTGCGGATTAACCTTTACTACCATCCCCGTATCAAGTTGAACATGCACACCATCTTTTGCTACTTCGGTAATGACCGCATGCATCGGCGCTTTGCCTAATTTTACCGTTACCGATGTACCAACGGTTAAATCGGCATCAGACAACTTGGCCGGGGGCGTCTTTATTGGTCTGCTATTTTTCGATTTAGTTCCGTTATTATAGCGTCCGGCAGGAGATTTACCCGCTTTGTCGCCGTTATTCGCCGCAGATGAACGGGCATCTTTCTTACGATTTGCCTGTGCAGCCTGTTTGCGCTTCTCAGCAGCTTTGGCCTTACTTTCGTCCAGTTGCTTCTTGGCGTGTTCTTCGTGCTCTTCTTCGATTGCCGCATCCTGATTACCATCCAGATCAACGCGAAAGTTACCTTTCTTGATACTGTACAAATAGCGCCAGCTATTTGTGTAATGGCGCAGGCTCGAGCGCAGAAGCGTTTTACTAACGCGCTCCTCTTCCTCGAGGCGTTCGGCAAGATCTTGAAAAATGCCAATTTTAAGGGGTTTTGCTTCACCTTCTAAGGTAAAACAATTAGGAAATGTCTCGGCAAGAAAGGCAATAACCTCTTTGCTGTTACTAAACTTCTGTGATGATTCCATCAATGTCAATGTGTGTCAGTGTTAATCCAGATTGTCTGCATCATCCCAAGTTGCTAAGAGATGGTCAACCCAATCAAGCAAATCATCATCATTTACGTACAATAAATTGTCATCCTGATGCCAAATTGACCAGGTATGGGCCAATATTTTCTCTAAACGCTCGGTTTCGATGTCTTCTTCAGCGCGATCATAGACCATATGTAATACCGTATTGAGGCGTTCAGCGGCCTCATCCGGATCGTCAAAGATATCTTCCATATCCTGCCAGGTGGCCAGTACCACCTGAATATCGACCATGTGCTTCATGACAATTCAGCCACCAGGGCATCAACAATCTCCGCCAGACCCGCTTCATCGTCTGCACTAAAGCGGGATAATTTCGGGCTATCGATATCCAGCACGCCCAGCAGGTCGCCATTGACTACCACAGGAATCACAATTTCAGACTCAGAAGCCGCGTCGCAGGCGATATGCCCGGGAAATGCATGGACGTCGTCTATGCGCTGAATACTGTTGGTTTGTGCCGCCGTGCCACACACGCCCTTCCCCATAGGAATTCGTATACAGGCTGGCAGTCCCTGAAATGGCCCGAGCACGAGCTGTTCGTCTTTGTACAGGTAAAAGCCGGCCCAGTTTACGTCATCCAGATTGTGATAAATCAGGGCACTTAAATTGGCCAGGTTAGCTATTAAATCGGGCTCGCCGGCGATCAGGCTTTTGGCTTGCTCAAGTAATTGAGGATAAAGACTACGGTTATTCAAAATACAACTCTCAAATATAAAACGCTAAGACCGGCGAAGTGTAGCAGTTCCGTCAAAAAAGGTTAATCAGTGAATCCCGGACCAATTAATTCTCGATAGCGAATGTGACATTCACCGCCGCCGAGGTATCGGTCTGACCGGGTAAACTAAAGGCATCTTCCTGTTGCACGCGCATTCTTACTCCAACCGGCGGCTGGTTATAAGACATAGACTCACTAATCGAAATGACGCCTCCGACAGCAACACCCATTTGCTTAGCGATAAGACTGGCACGGGCTTTAGCGTCTTCCACTGCGGCAATCAGCGCCTCGCGATAAACCTTTTCGGGGTTAGAGTTAATGAACTCAAATTGATCGATACGATTAATGCCGCGCTTCATGGCCCCATCGAGGACAATATCGTAGTTTTGCAGTTGACTTGAGGTTACGCGTACCTGGCGACTGAGCACAAACCCCTTATGTTCTCTGCCATTGGGAGTATGTTCATACCACGGCGACAAATTAACCGACATCGATTGAATATGCTGTTCATCGACGCCCTGAGATAACAAAAAACTCACTACTGCATTGAGTTTTGCATTAGCCTGCTCGTTGAGTTTGCCCACTACTCCACCGCGTTCTTCTATTACCATGGTTAAGGTATAGGCATCCGGTGCAGCAGCCACAATGCCCTGGCCAGACACCTGTAAGGTGCTTTGTTCGGCCTGAGTGTGAAAACTTAACGCCAGGCCTAATGCCGCAGCGGCAATCACTTTCCAATTCATAAAACCACTCCTGTTTTGTTGACCCGCGCAGTATGGCAGCCAGTTTCTTAACCTAAACTGAACTGTTAACCAAAGAACCAGTAACTTACGACAATAGCCGTAGCAATCCCGGCGACGTCGGCAGCCAGACAACACGCCACCGCATAGCGCGAATGCTTAATGCCCACCGCGCCTAAATAAACGGCCAGCACATAAAAGGTGGTTTCGGTAGAGCCCTGCATCACAGACGATAAACGCCCGGCAAAGGAATCTGCACCGTGATGTTGCATGGTTTCAATCATCAGCGCCCTGGCACCACTGCCACTGAGAGGTTTCATCAACGCAGTAGGTAACGCATCGACAAAACGCGGATCAAATCCCAGCATGCCAGCCACACTGGCAATCATTTGCACTATTATGTCCATCACGCCACTGGCCCGCAGCATACCAATAGCAACCAGCATGGCCAGCAGAAACGGAATCAGCGAGACAGCCACCTCAAAGCCTTTTTTGGCGCCATCGACAAACTGCTCGTAGGTATTATTACCTACCCGCCAGCCGGAAATCAGCACGCCTACCACAAAAGTAAACAGTAAGCTGTTGGCTACAATGGCTGACTGGCTGGCCAGTTCAGAGGCGGCCAGTTGGGCAAAATATAGAATAACCGCGGCCAGTAAGCCAAATACGCCAACCAGATACAGCAACACCACACGATTAAACAGATTAATACGCTGCACCAGGCAGGTTACAATTAAGCCCGCCAGGGTGGATGCACTGGTGGCCAGTAAAATAGGAATAAATACATCGGTAGGCTGCGCTGCGCCCTGTTCACCGCGATACAGGAAGACCGCGATGGGAAACAGGGTTACCGATGAGGTATTAAGCACCAGAAACAGGATCTGGCTGTTGGTCAGAGTATCTTTTTTCGGCGCCAGGGTTTGCATATCCTGCATGGCTTTAATACCAAACGGGGTTGCTGCGTTATCAAGCCCCAGCAGATTGGCTGACATATTCATAGTAATACTGCCCAGCGCCGGGTGGTCGCGGGGAATATCGGGCATAATGCGGCATAAAAATGGTGCCAGTACACGGGAAAACTTTCTGATTAACCCCGATTTTTCAGCCACCTCAAAAATACCGAGCCAGAAAGCCAGAACGCCTATCAGGCCAATGGCAATTTCTACGCTAAGGGTAGCCATACTGCTTACCGCATTCATTACATCCTGAAAACCAACGGGATTTTCACCCCACAGGGCCTGATATAAGGTCGCCAGAAATGCGCTGACAATAAAGATAAGCCAAATTCGATGCAGCATAGAAGAATAACCTGAATAATGAGTAAACAACGGGCGGACAGGTTAAAGGGTATAACAGGAAAGCGGACAATGGCACTGTCGATCCCACCTTCCCGGGGTTACCTGACACGACAGTTTGAGATAGTAGCGTTAAAGGCTGGCAATTAACAATTTTTTATTTTGCCAGCCTTAATATTCAGGAATTTTTTAGTCGTACTTCAGACGTTATCTAAACCGAGGTTATTTAAGAACCGTCTTTAACGCTGCCAGACAAAAATCAACATTTTTGTCGGTGCAGGCTGCGCCCATCAGACCGATACGCCATACTTTTCCGGCAAACGCCCCTAAGCCGGCGCCAATTTCAAGATTGAAGTCGTTCAATAAACGGCCACGTACCGCGCCATCGTCTATCCCTTCAGGGATACGTACCACATTTAATTGCGGTAAACGGTAGGCTTTATCAACGGCCATTTCAATGCCGAGATCCTCAAGTCCGGCAACCAGCTTATTATGCAAATTCGCATGTCGTTGCCAGGCATTCTCCAGTCCTTCCTCATGTAACATTACCAATGATTCATGCAAGGCATAAATGCTGTTGACCGGGGCTGTGTGATGGTAAGCACGTTTTCCGCCCTGTCCCCAATACCCCACAATCAGGTTCATGTCTAAAAACCAGCTTTGCACCGGTGTTTTACGTTGCTTTATGACATCAAGTGCTTTGTCACTGAATGATACGGGTGAAATCCCGGGCACGCAGCTTAAACATTTTTGCGAACCGGAATAAATGGCATCGATTTGCCAGTCATCAACACACAGCTCAATGCCGCCCAGAGAAGTTACCGCATCAACAATGGTCAGGCAGTCATACTGACGAGCCAGAGCACACATTTTCTCGGCATCATTACGCACCCCGGTAGAGGTTTCGGCGTGCACAAAAGCAACCACTTTAGCTTCCGGGTGCGCTTTTAACGCGTCTTCGAGTTTGTTCAGATCCGTTTGTTTGCCCCAGTCGTCTTCTACCACGACAGCTGTTGCCCCGCTACGCACTACATTTTCGCGCATGCGCATGCCAAACACACCATTGATACAAACAATAACGGTGTCACCGGGCTCAATAAGGTTAACAAACGCCGCTTCCATTCCCGCCGATCCGGGTGCGGAGACAGGCATGGTTAACGCGTTTTCAGTTTTAAAGGCATACTGTAGCAGTTCTTTGGTTTCATCCATTAAACCGATAAAATCAGGATCCAGATGACCCACAGTACTGCGAGCCATGGCATTTAGCACACGGGGGCTGACGTCGGAAGGACCCGGTCCCATCAGCGTACGTTGCGGGGGAATATGACTGCTGTATGATTTCATTGGTGATACCTGCTCAGTAAATTAAACCTGTGGGCGTTATTCTGGCAATTCAGATACCAAACCACAATCGTAGTTTTGGTTGAATGGCTGATTATCGATATTCACCTTATGAATAGAAAAATCGCATTTTCATACCGTCAGGTATATAGGCGCCATTTAATACACATAACCTGTGGATAAATATTGTACAAACTGGTTATATTTTGTTCATTCGCTGTCAATTATGTCTGCAATGACTGGCGTAACTTGCTGGTTAGTATCTATAATTGATTAAAAATGGGACGAAACAAAAAAATTGTTTATAAATTGAGCGATTTTGAGCTATGATTACAAATCTACAAAGAAGATTTGTTCACTTCTCCCTTTGTAAAAGTTAGCGCACGGCTCAGCAATGAGCCATTCCCCTAGGCCCGGAACTTTTTAAGTTCTGGGCATTTTTTATGGGGCAATATCGATTACAGCAGTGGTATCACTGCCAGTGGTCTGAATCCTGTCTGGCGCGACGAAGTTAATCGGTGATCCGCATCAGGCCTTCCTGCATGGTTGAAGCCACCAGTTCACCCTGCTGATTAAACAACTGACCACGAACCAATCCTCTGGCACCACCGCTGGCGGGACTTTCCATAGAGTACAACAACCACTCATTCATATTGATGGGGCGATGAAACCACATGGCATGGTCAATAGTGGCAATCGCCAGGTTTCGATCGGTGATCTGCACCCCGTGAGGCTGCAAGGACGTGCTTAAAAAATGGTAATCACTGGCATAGGCTAACACCGCCTGATGCATGGCCTGCGAATCACCCAGTGCTTCATTTGCCCGCAGCCAGGTATAACGTTCAGGCTTATCATTCTTAGACGTAAATGAACGTACGGCATCCACGGTACGAATATCTATGGGGCGATGATAGCTTAGTGCTTCACGCATTCTGCGCCCGATGTTGTCATAATTACGTTCGTACATTCTGATGTCGGGTTCAACCTCTTCTGGTGCGGGTACATCAGGCATTTCGGCGTACTGATGCTGCATTCCTTCTTCCGGTTGCTGAAAGGACGCCGTCATGTAGAAAATATTACGGCCATTCTGGATGGCTTTGACCCGCCGCGCCGAAAAGCTCTTGCCGTCCCGGACGATTTCAACGTCGTAGACTACCGGCTGCTTTGCGTCACCGGGTAATAAAAAGTAGCTATGGAAAGAGTGGGCAACGCGTCCTGCCGGCACGCTTTCCCAGGCCGCCTTTAATGCCTGACCTAACACCTGCCCACCAAATAAGGCACGAAAGCCCAGATCCCAGCTCTGGCCATGATAAAGTCCCTTTTCCAGGGTTTCTAATTCCAGTAAAGAGGCAACTTTAACTTCGTTTTGCTGTTCCAAGAGTAACTCCCAATAGATAAACAGATACGTTCACTGCCAAAAAGACTGACTACCGCGTTCGGGGATTGCGAGGATAAAACTTGTCGGCACATTTTGCCCGGTGCTCAAAAAAACGCGTGTCTTTGTAAGGTAACTTCATAAAACCACAGGTGCCTTCACCTGTTAGTTGTGGCAGTGAATCAATGATTTCTTTCAGTAACGCATTAAACTCATTTTCCTTCGTATGATCAAGCAAACGATAGTAACTATGAATCTTTAAGTGTTTCTCAAGCGCCTCGAAAATAATACAACCAGTATGGTGAATGGCATTAAGCGCTTTAATGGCTTGCATGATTTTTGTTGGTAAGGCGAGGAACTCGTCCGGATCATCACCGTCTTCAAAGTACGAATGCACCCGGCTCTCAGACGTACTCAGTGACACATTGGATTTTTCATAGGGGATAACGGTAGCAGCCCCGGCCACAAATGGCGATTCGATTTGCTCACGCTCAATATGCAGGGTGTTTTTGGCATCAAACAGGCAGCATTTGAATACCCCCTGACGATGTATGGCCCGGGCCAGGGTAACCACGGTATTTACCGCATGTTTAAACGCTTGCTCCTTACTCGGATCCTGCAGGTTCAGACTCGAATCTATATACACGCCTTCAGGCTGCCAGTGGATTACCAGCCCTCCCACCACCGGATAACGGGCCAGCCGGCTTATTGCCGCTAAAAAGCCTTTTTCGGTCGCGCCCATGCCATCGAGGTAGTTTTTATAATAACGCTCAAACTGCGCATCATTTAAGTAACTCAACTGACTGAGCTCGTCAGCTTGCTGTTGGCTAAGCTCATTCTGCTGGCGTAGAAACGACTTACGGGAACTGTAGACCACCGACTCGATGTTCTTTCGCTGTTTGGCTACCCATACCGGCAACAAGGATTCGTGGCGCTCGGCGGTATCATTAGCGAACACCAGATTGTCGAGTAATTTCAGGTGCGACAAAAAGTAGTCACCCCCACTATGCTGTTCTGTGAGGTTGTCGCTAAGCATAAAGGTAAGAATGTCTGACAAAATTTTCGGTAATCCGAGCGACGATGGCGGGATCACCTGATGCGCAAACCGAGCCGACTGCCCGGAAGCCAGTGCATAAAGGGTACCTGCCAGCCCCTGCTCGTCGAAGCGTGGGCTTGAGCGCTCGCCATTGAGCTGCGCATCGCCAATAAAGTAGATATCTCCCAGGCGGGCATTGGTTTGCTGAATATCTCCCGAGATTAAATCCAGTACGTTATTTTGCACCGGTTGCAGGTGTTCATCCAGTTGCGCATACACACTGGAGCCCCAGTCGATAAGACTCAGGCGTTCGTTGTCTTCATCCCAGACCAGGTTGGAAGGTTTAATGTCGCCATGTACGATAGGCCGGTGACCGCCGTCCAGTTCAAACTGGCGTAAATACAGCAGGATTTTACCCAGTTGCACGGCCATCTTTACAATCAGTCGCGGCCCGACAGGCCCTTCGCGTAAACTGTATTGTTCCAGATCGATGCCCGGCGCCCGCTCCATCATCAAAATGGATTGCCTGCCCCGTTGGTAGAATTCTTTCACTGTCGGAATATGCGAATGCCTGAGCAGCCCCTGCATAAACGCTTCTTCCTCGAGGCGGTCCTGAATGCTCACGGGCAGGGTAATGCGGGTAAATTTAAAGACCAGTTCTGCACCAGCCTGATCGCGCCCGCCAAAGGCAAATCCATAGGCCCCTTTACCAATCAGGCTGATATCGGTAAAGCCCAGACTTTCCAGTTGGGCAATACACAGGGCTATCCAGTCTTTGAGTTTTTTGGCATCCGCATGCGAGAGCAGATAGACCGACTGCTCTTCAGGAATGTAAAAGTGGCGAATGCCTTTTCTGGTCATGACTCGATATGATTAAGCCATACCACGTTGTGCTGGCACTGAGTACCTAAACGGGGGCAAAGTTCAGTCAGACTGTTAGTTAAAATGGTGTCGATTTGCCAGGCCGGGTTAATAAAGCACACGCCGGAGCCGTACATCCCGGTATCGGCGTTTTTATCTTCGGCCAGCAACTCTACCTGTAGCACGTTGTGATTAAGCTCTGCCAATGCCTGGCACAGGGTTTCAGACTGGCCCTGTTTATTACCAGCCCGGGCCGATAACAGCGGATACCAAATTAGAATTTGCGCCTGAGGCCAGCGATTTAAACACCCTTTTACGGCTTCCATAACCGCCTGATATTCACTCAGCGATTCATATGGCGGATCAATTAGCACCGCACCGCGATTAGGTTTAGGCGGCGATAAAGCAATAAGACCCTCCAGGCCGTCACGAAAATGGCTGTGAACCTGCCCCTGTCCTTTATGGCGCTTTAACACGCCTTTTAAATTAGCAAATTCACCCGGGTGCAGCTCCATCACATGCAGAGCATCGTTACTGCGCAGTAAGTCAGCGGCCAGTACCGGTGAACCAGGATACTCATTATTATTCCGGTAGAGTGCCAGCGCCGCTAAATATTCGATTAACAGCGGATCCTGCGGTGAAAACTGATCCAGCTTTACCACACCGTCTTTGTATTCTCCGGTTTTGTTGGCTTGTTCCGAGTCGAGGCTGTAACAGCCTGAACCACCATGGGTATCGATTAAATTAAACGGCTTATTCTTCTGTTTCAGGCGATTAATAACCGCCTGCCAGCACAGATGTTTAAGGATGTCGGCGTGGTTACCGGCATGGTAGCCGTGTTGGTAGCTCAGCAAAATAGTGCTCTCTCTTGAAACCTGTTTGAGGTTCTGGTGACCGTAGACACAGGTAAAACTTGCGCGATGTGCGCAAGTTTATCGCCCGGTGCACAAAGATGCCAGCCTCGTTAAAGGGTTAACGCAGTTTGCTTAACATTTTGAGTGGATGGGTAAGATAGTCCAGCCACAAATTGTTAAACCGCACCATTGTTGCGCCATCAATCACCCGGTGATCGGCTGACCAGCTGACCTGCATAACAGACTGGCTGATCACGTTCTGCTGCTCGTCAAAACGCGGTAACGATTGAATTTTGCCCAACGCCACAATAGCCAGTTCAGGACAATTAATAATCGGCGTTGCCGTGGTGCCTCCCAGTACGCCCACATTGGAGATGCTGATGGTACCGCCTTTTAAATCACTGCCGCTTACTTTGCCCTGTTTGGCGTCAGCCACAATACGCTGCATGGCCTCGGCGATGTCCATCACACTGAGTGTTTGTACCTGCTTAATATTGGGTACCAGTAAGCCAGCACGACTGTCGACTGCGAAACCAATGTTGTGGTCGTCAAAGTAAGTCATGGCATTGCCATCCTCACTGAGCCGGGCGTTAAACTGAGGAAACTCCGACAGGCACAGCGATAGCGCTTTTATAAAAAATGGCATGAAGGTGAGCTTAATGTCTGCACTGGCAAATTGCCCCTGCAACGACTGTTTAAGCTCAATCAGCGAGTCCATGACCAGTTCATCAGACACCGTAAAGTGTGGAATAGTGCTCACCGAGCGGATCATCTGTTTGGCCATGGCTTTCTGCACCGGCGTTAGGGGCACTGTTCGGCTGGTTTGCTCATTCGTACTGGTTGGCGAAACGGCTGGAGTGGGCTCACTCTGTTGACCCTGTTGCAAGGCGTTTAGTACATCCTGCTTGAGCACCCGGCCTTTTTTACCGCTGGGCTGAATGTGTTGCAGTGGCAAATTGTGCTCTTTGGCCAGTCGCCGCACGGCCGGACTGGCTGGTACCTTGCCTTTAATTACTTTGGGCGGCTCAAAGCTGCCTTCCTGAAAACCACCCGGCACGTCCCGGGTTGGCTGCGCGGATGGTACAGAGGTGTTGCTGTGAGTGTTGGCCGCCTCAGCTTCCTGCGCTACCGATAAATCAAATAATGGCTCATGTACTTTGGCAACCTGCCCGACCTCGTGATAGCGCTTTACCAATGTACCGGCATGTTTGGCAGGAATTTCCACCACGGCTTTATCGGTCATCACTTCAACAACCACCTCATCTTCGGCAACAAAATCGCCGCCGTCGATGTGCCATTTAACGATTTCACATTCAACAATGCCTTCACCAATGTCTGGCAGAATAAAGGTTTCTACGGCGCTAGCCGCCGTTTCGGATGGCTGAGACGCCATTACGGTTTGTGGGGCTTGCTCGGGTGTTGGCTGCTGCGCTTCAGCGGCGTTATCGGCTCCCGCGGGCTTAAGTTCAAATAACGGCGCGTGCACTTTGGCAATATCGCCGGGCTTATAATACAGCCGGGTAATAACGCCACTGTGGATAGCCGGAATTTGCACCGTGGCTTTATCGGTCATGACTTCTGCTACCGGTTGGTCTTCTTCAACCGAATCACCTTCATTTACCAGCCATTCGAGTAATTCGCACTCAACAACGCCTTCACCAATATCAGGCAAAATAAAATCTGTCATATTTACCTCAGTAGTTCAGCATGCGTTTAAGGGCTTCATAGGTTTTGTATTCGTCTGGCATGTATTCTTTTTCATGGGCCAGCGGATACGGCGTATCAAGGCCACATACCCGGGTAATGGGCGCTTCGAGATATAAGAAACACTGTTCCTGAATATGTGCGGCAATTTCACTGCCGAATCCCGAAGTAATGGGCGCTTCATGGTTGATGAGCAAGCGTCCTGTTTTCATTACAGACTCGGCAACGGTGTGCGCATCCCAGGGCAAAATACTGCGTAAATCAATGATCTCGCAAGATACCCCGTCCTCCATCGCCATGGCCGCCGTTTTCTGAATAGTCTCTACCTGAGCGCCCCACGCCAACAGCGTAATATCGTTACCTTCCTGAATTACCTCAGCCTTGCCCAGGCCAATGGAATAATCTTCCTCCGGCACCTCACAAACCGAAGCGCGATAAAGGCGCTTAGGCTCCATAAACAACACCGGATTGTCATCGCGGATTGCGCCCAGCAACAGGCCTTTAGCCTGATAAGGATCGCGTGGCACCACCACTTTAAGGCCAGGAATATGACTGAAAAACGCCTCTGGTGACTGAGAATGGTAATGACCACCGGCAATGCCACCGCCGTAAGGGGTTCTTATTGTCAATGAGCCACAGGAGAACTGCCCGCCGGACCGATAACGGAATTTGGCCGTTTCATTAACGATCTGGTCAAAAGCCGGAAAGATATAGTCGCCAAACTGGATCTCAGCCACCGGTACACTGCCCTGAGCTGCCAGACCGTTGGCAAAACCAATAATGCCCTGTTCAGTAAGCGGCGTATTGAAACAACGTGCCTTACCAAACTTTTCCTGCAAATGACTGGTGGCTCTGAATACGCCACCAAAATGGCCAACGTCCTCACCAAATACCACGACCTTTTCATCGTCGGTCATGGCAGTGATCAAGGCCTGATTAATTGCCTGGAGTAAATTTAACTTTGCCATTACTTGCCTACCTCGCCCGACGTTTTAGGATATTTATCCGGGTAGCGTTTAATGTGTTCCAGTAATGCCTCCCGCTGTGCTTTGAGGTGCCAGGGCACATCGCTGTAGACGTCCTCTACGATATCGCTAATTGGATTAACCGGGACTTTCTCGGCGGTTTTGAGCGCGTCCAGAATATCGCTACGTACCGTTTTAAGGTATTGCTCGGTATCGGCTTCCTGCAGCCAGCCCTTATTGAGTAACCACACCTTAAACCGCTCAAGGGGGTCTTTCAGGCGCCATTTCTCTTCTTCTTTTTTCGACCGGTAGCCGCTGGGGTCGTCTGAGGTAGAATGAGCAGCCAACCGGTAGGTCATGGCTTCAATCAATACCGGTTGAGAGGCGGATAATGCCAGCTCCCGGGCTTTCTGCGTGGCACTGTATACTGCCAACGGATCGTTGCCGTCAACCCGGATAGTCCGCACACCGTAACCAATCCCGCGTGACGCAATGCCATCCCCGGCAAATTGCTCTTCGGCTGGGGTAGAAATAGCATAGCCATTATTTCGACAGAAAAAGATCACCGGGCAGTTAAGCACTGCCGCCATATTCAGGCCGGCATGGAAGTCACCCTCTGAGGCTGCCCCTTCGCCAAAATAGCAGATGGTGATGGCATCATTACCTGCCAGTTTCTGCCCATAAGCGTAGCCAGCTGCCTGCGGAATCTGGGTTCCGAGCGGCGATGATATGGTCATAAAATTAAGCGTTTTGTCGCCATAGTGGATAGGCATCTGACGCCCTTTATTCGGATCCAGGCGATTGGAGAACATCTGATTCATAAACTGTGCAGAGGTGTAACCACGAAACGCCAAAGCGCCTTGCTCGCGGTACTGACTCATGATCATGTCATCTGCCGAGAGCGCTGCGGCACTACCCACAACAGCGGCTTCCTCACCGGTGCTGGCCAGATAAAAACTTATACGGCCCTGACGCTGGGCGGCCACCATCCGTTCATCCAACATGCGGGTATACAACATGGTGTGGTACATCTTTATGGCCAGTTCCTGACTGATTGCGGGCTCTTTGGCTTGAGAATACACCGAGCCGTCAGCATCCAGAATGGCCAGCATCGGAATATCCAGTAACCCATTTTCTATTATCCTGACCTCGTGTGTCATCGACACGTTGCCCAGGTGATTTCTGTCGTTCATAGGGTTCCTCTAAAACGCCTTATTGTTTGAGTACACTCTAGTGCAATCGAGGCAGGAGCGTCCTGTCAAATTAACAATATGTTTACGTTTTATTAAATTAAATATCCTAAATGGATCACAAAAATTGGGATGATTATGTTAAGTGGTAAAAATGGGGTGCAATTCAGGCTGAGTTCAGACGAACTATTTAGGATAAAACGGTCCAAATTACTTACTTGTCACGTACAAACGATAACGAGCATTACATAACCCGCGCGGCTGTGTTAAAAAAACAATCCCGACAGAACAAGGACATTGTTCTTTTCACTTTGGAGTATTAATGTGAAACAATTATCATTGATCACACGTGCTGTTAGTGTCATTTTGCTGGTTAATGCCTCTTTTGCAGTCGCTCAGCAGATCACGCCAACATCGGTCAATAAGCCCATTCACCGCCTTAACCCAACAACCAATTCAATAAAAAACCAGGTTAATGGCAAACAAACTTATATTATTCAGTTGCATGAGCCTTCGGTTGCCCAATATAACGGCGGCATTCAGGGCTATTCAGCAACCAATCCTAAAAGCCGCCAACAGACTTCACGACTCGCCACTGCCAACCATGGAAAACTTGATGCCTCTGCCAGCCATGTCACGGCATACCGTGAATATCTGCAGCAGCGGCAACAGGCTGTACTGGGCAAAATTGCTCAAATCACCGGTCAGTCAACCGCTAAACGTCAGTTACAGTTTGCCATTAACGGTATGATGCTGGAGCTGACATCGTCACAGGCAGAGAGAGTCCGGTCACTGGATGGTGTAAAGTCAGTAGAAGCCGACCGAAAACTAAAGCTCAGTTCAGATACCAGTCCTGAACTGACCGGCGCGACCGGCGTATGGGCCGGGGCAACACTGGCAGGCACCAGTGCGATGGGAGAAGGCACGGTAGTTGCTATTTTTGATACTGGCATTAATACCGATCACCCGTCATTTGCCGCTACCGGCGGTGATGGCTATACGCACACCAATCCGCTCGGCAGCGGTAACTATTTGGGTGATTGTGCTGGCAGCTATGCTGCGTTATGTAACGATAAGCTCATTGGTGTTTACAGCTATGCGCAAATTACCAATCAGTATGCAGACACCGATGTATTTCCGCCGAGCCTGCCGCGCAACGGCGAAGACTATAACGGTCACGGTTCACACGTAGCGGGCACCGCAGCCGGAAATATTCTGTATGACGTCCCTTCGGTGGGTCTGGCCTATGATGTGGAAGAAAGTGACGGCTACGCCGGCGAATTTACTTTCGCTCAAATCAGCGGTATTGCGCCCCATGCCAATATCATTTCGTTCCAGGTGTGCCTGCCCGGCGAGAACGACGATGAATATAACGGCTGTTATGCCAACCTGGCGGTTACCGCTATAGATGATGCAATTGCCAGCGGTGTAGTTGATGCTATCAATTACTCAATATCCGGCGGCGATGAAGTGTGGGGCAATACACTTAGTGAGGCCTGGTTATCGGCCAATAATGCCGGCATTTTTGTCGCCCACTCTGCGGGTAACGATGGCCCTGATGCTGCAACCAGCGATAAGCTCTCCCCCTGGCTAACACCTGTGGCTGCCACCACCCACGGCCGTACCTTGGATCTAACCAAAACTATCGGCAGTTTCACCGGTGGCTCAGGCGCGCCGTCCACGATTAGCGGAGAGAGTAATACCGGCGCAATCACCGCAGACATTGTGTATGCCGGCGATTTCCCCAACCCTAACGATCCTGACGGCGATTCGGCCCAGTGCCTCCAACCTTATCCGACCGGCACCTTCAACGGTGAAATAGTCGTCTGTGATCGCGGAGACATTGCCCGCATCCAGAAAGCGATTAACGTGGCACAGGGTGGCGCAGGCGGATATGTGCTGGCTAATTTGGCCAACGGCGCTGAAAATTTAGTCGCCGACGAGTACGTGATCCCCGGCATTCATATTGCTGCAAGCGATGGTAACAGGCTTAAAACCTGGTTGGCGTCAGGCAGTAATCACCGCGCCACCATTACCGCTACCGCCGGTATACGCTCGGTAGACAGCACCCTTGCCGATAAAGTAGCCAGTTTTTCATCCCGCGGGCCGAATACTCAGTTCAGTACGCTGTTACCGATGATCAGCGCACCGGGTGTAGATATTTATTCAGCCTATTCAGATGAACACTATGGCCATGAAACCACCGGCCCTGCCCCGGCGGATTACGCCTATCTGGATGGTACCTCTATGGCCTCACCCCATGTGGCCGGTGCAGCACTGCTGCTGCGCGAGTTACACCCGGACTGGAGCGCCGATGCCATTCGCTCAGCACTAATGATGACGGCTGAAACCGATATTGGCATTAGTGGCAGTGCCGACCAGGCTAACTGGTTGGATATGGGGGCCGGACGCATTCAGATAGATGCGGCGGCTAATGCTGGTCTGATAATGGAAGAAACCCAGGCCAATTATGAAGCGGCAAATCCGGCCAGCGGCGGTGAGCCGAAAACACTGAACATTCCGGCTCTGGTGGATAACAACTGTCTCATTGAATGTACCTGGCAACGCACATTCACCGCCACCCGCAACGGCACCTGGACTTTCAGTCTGGACGATATGGACAGCGGTTTAGCACTGGACGCACAACCCGCCAGCATGTCGTTATCGGCTGGTCAGTCTCAAACAGTGACCTTCACGCTGAGTACCTGGAACGTAGCAGACAATGACTGGGTATTTGGCGATGTGTTAATCAGCGGCAATGACAACAACCCGCAACACATGCCTATTGCGGTAGTGGCTTCCAACGGCAATTTCCCGAATTTTGTAGAGCGAACCAGTTATCGTAATGCCGATTCTGCGGTACTTGAAGACTTGCTGGCTATCGAAATTACCAATTTCACCTATGAAGTAACGGGTCTTACTCTGGGCACTAAAGTGTCGGGCAATTTAGCACAAGACAGTGACCCCAGTGATTTTTACGATAACCCGAACGATGGCGTGTATAGCCTCGACGTGGTTATCGAAGAAGGCACGCCGCGCCTGGTGGCTCAAACCACCGCTTCGACTGCGCCGGATCTGGATTTATATATAGCCTATGACAATGACAACGACGGTATTTTTGATGAGGACGAGCTCCTCGCGCTAAGCGCCGGCTATAGCTGGAATGAGTATATCAGTATTGAATCACCGCCAGCCGGAAGCTACCGGATATACGTTCACAACTTTACCGGCAGCACCCAGCAACAGGACAGCTTTACGCTGGACTATGCCGTGGTAGGCAGCAGTAATGACGGTTCGCTGAGTATCGACGCTCCCCCATCGGTTGCTTTGCGTGAATCGTTTGACATGCGCTTGCTATGGTCGCTGGACAGCAGTATTCCCGGCGATCGCTACTATGCCAGCGTGGCATTGGGCAGCAGTGCGCAAACGCCGGACAATCTGGGCATTATCCCGGTGGATATTATTCGAGGTGAAAACGACGTACAGCTGGCAGTGAATGGCAGCGATCGCGTGTCGCCGGGCGAGACGGTAGATTACACTGTTGATGTACTGGCCAACACCAGTGCTGAAGATCGCAACTATGAAATTGACGTGACCATTCCCGATGGCGCCAGCGTGGTAGCGGACAGCGTTACCGACGGTGGTGTGGTAAACGGCGATACTATCAGCTGGTCAATTACGCAAAACATAACTGCCAGTGCATCCGGCTATACCGTAACAACTCCACAAAGCGACGGCCAGTGCCGGGTTGATACTCATAGTAATAATGGTTACATCGACCTAACCGCATTGGGTTATCAGCCACTGCAAAGCAGTGATGGTGAGTTACTGGCCGCCTTCCCCGTTTCGGTTAACGTATTGGGCGAACATTGGAACGGTATTTCAGTCTCTTCCAAAGGCTTTGTTACACCGGCATCCGCTACGGTAAACACCTTCCCGGCCATCAACCGGATGCTGGCTGATGGAACATACCGTGGTGCAATACTGGCGCCACTGTGGCGTAACTGGACACTGAATAATGCAGCGGGTTCGGGTATTACGGTTGCCACTATTCATAACGGTTCAGCCACAGTGATAGAGTGGAAGGGATTACAATCTGCTGGCTATTCGGCTGATATGCAGGTGATCATCAACCACGATTCTCAACCCGGCGAACCGGCTGTGATTTATGCTTATCAAAATGTGCGCAGTGGCAGCGAGTCTCTGGCCGGCACTGTAGGCTGGCAAAACAGTAATGGTAAACGGGGCGCGACCCTGGCATTTAATTCCGCTAACACCAATAATCCTGGCGGTGATGTAGAATCGCTGATCCAATCGGGTACGGTGTTGTGCCTGACGCCACAGGTATCGACCACGGCCACCGGCCCGGCCGCACTTGATTTCAGTTTGCAGATAGACGCTGACGCTCAACTTACTGGTTCGTTGCCGGTATCGGTGTCTTCGCAGGTACCGAATATTCCGGGTACTCAGGAAGAGATAGGTGAAGTGAACACTGAAGTGCAAATGCATGCGGCCCCGGAACTGCTGATTGCTGGCAGTGAACAGGCCAGTATTAGTCTTACGGAATTGCAAGCCTCTGTATTACCGCTTACGGTTACCGATGCCAATGGTGACAACGTGAACCTGAGTGTTGAGCAGCTAAGTGGCCCCGCCGCATCGATTAACGTGGCTGGTGAGGTGATCACCATTACTCCCGCATCGGTAAGCGCTGGAACAGCGCTTAGCTTAAGGGTAACCGCTACTGATGAATATGGCTTTACCGATACCGCTACGGTAGACATTACGGTAACGCCGAATCAACCGCCGGTGCTGACCGTCTCTGCGCCATCGAGCGTACAGGAAGGCGCAACCATTACCATCAGAGCCAGTGCAACAGACCCTGAAGATGACGACATCATCTTTACCATTAATGGTGTACAGGGTTCGACGTTCAGCTCCACCGCACCGGACACCAACGAGACCACTACTGTAAGTTTCACAGTTACCGCTACCGACGGTCAGAATACGGTGTCGGAAACAGTGACCGTTACCGTCAATAACCGCCCCAGTGGCGGTGGTGGCAGCCTGTCACTGGTTTGGCTTGGCGGTTTGCTAATAGCGTTATTCAGCCGACGCAAAAAACGGCTTGGTTAACCTCTTCAGCCTTTAATGAAAAGGGAGCAGTTTATACCGCTCCCTTTTTTGTTGAGGACATTTTGTGTATGCCAGATGCCACAGACAGGCTTCACCTCAAACAGGCTTATACCGCCTGAGTAACGATTTCAATTAGTCGCTTTTTTTGCTTACAGGCTTCATACCAGAAACCACCGGATACCATGGCCACTCCCAAAAACATCATGGCAAATGGAATTAACATAGGTAAGGAAAAGCGGTGCAGGTTGGATAATGAAAATAAGCAGGCTATGCCGGTAAAGCTAAACCAGATCACCATACCTACGGTAACCAGTAAATGCAGTCGCATGGTTACCTCAATATGACAACCGTTAGCAACAGGTTTAATTTTGCCCTCAATAACCGGTAAGAAAGAGTTCTGATAAGCCACGTTGCGCATGAGCTCAAAATCATACTGACCTACCCGCCCCTTAAACTCAAAATCACGGTTAAAGCCCAAGGTGCGTTTTTTAGCCGTGTGTTCTTGTAGTCTTTGCGTGATCTCTGCTGCAGAAAACCGACTATCCAGTGTAAAATTATCGCGAGGAATGAGTTTTATTGTTTCGGGTAGTAAAGCCTTTATTGCCATTTCTGATCATTACTCCAACCATGAACGCCCCGCTAATACGGGCCAAAGGATACTTCTGGCCGGGTGCTGGCCTCGTTATGACCCGGCACAAAGAACAATCTTTCTTTATCACATCGGTTAGTGGCTAACGTTTACTGAACGCCCTGTGCTTTTTCTATTGCAGTCTGGTGTTCAGGAGTTAAAGGTAAGCGCTTAAAGGGACTAATATCCGCCCCTCCCGTGTTACCAACCGGAACCAGGCCAATAGCCGTTTTTGTGGCGGCCCCCACTATTCGCACAAGCTGCCCCAGGCATTCGCCAACATCCTTATGACGCAGCGCCCAGCGTAACATGAGCCAATGGACCCGAACATGCCACCAGGTAGATGACTGTCCCAATACGTGGGCATTCTCAAGATGCTTAAAAGCTGTCTTAAAGCGCCCTGCCGCTTCATTGGATTCAGATAATGCCAATTCAGACTGTACGCTGCTGGTGATATTTCGGGTAAACCTGCTAAGCATAATTTTTATTAACCGCCCTTTCGATAAGATAAAACTGAAACCAGACCATGACCGGCATGGCACTAAAGCTGTATATCAGCCAGATATAAGCCGCTGACTGTTGTTCTGCCAACAGTATTGAAATTATCCCATAGGCCAGCCAGTAAACAATCTGTACTCTAATACTTACCGGCAATGTTAACACCACAATGGTATCTAAAACGCTGGCTTTCTTATAACCAGAACATGCCCGGTAGACTCTCAGCGCGCCAAGATGAAACACTACCAGTGTGACCATAAAGGAAGTGAAAGTGACTATATTCAGATAATACGAATACCCCAGAAAAAACATCGGTAATACCGTCGAAGCTATCTGCAGATAAAAACAGGCAACATAGTACTGGACTTTCTGCTTCTGACTCAGGGCTTCACAGGCCAGGTCGGTAGCCAGTTGGTTAGTATTCCAAATATTCATATGTCCTTAATTCCGTTTTTACCCATTGGCCGGGGGGTTACACATTGACACGGTTTTACGCGTGAATGATAGTTGAAAACCCACCGTAGATTAGACGTTTACCGTCAAATGGCATAGGGTTATCCGGATCGGGCTTCATTCTGGGATCCTCCATAAGCGCCTTCCAGCCTTCATCCCGGGCTTCTTTGGATGGCCATACTGCCCACGAAAACACCACGACTTCGCCTTCTTTACATTGCACGGCTTTATAAAATGAGGTGACTTCGCCTTCAGGAACATCATCTCCCCAGTTCTCATAAATTTCGATAGCCCCATGCTCCTTAAAGACGCTCGCGGCCCTCTGCGCTTGTTCAATATACTTGTCTTTATCAGCTGCTGACACCGGGATTACATAGCCATCGACATAGGTCATGGTGGTTTCCTCTGTTGTTTTAATTTATCAATTACCCCCTGGCAGGGCCCGGTAACGCACCGGTTAAACTCAGGCTACCACAGACGAAAGACCAAATACTGTTATTCATCTTTAAAGGCCGAAATACCCCAGTAGTTATTGGATTTCCGGGTTTGAATAAGCCCCCATTGGCGAAGATACTTTCTTATATGGAGGATTAAATAACCATGTGAAAATACAATTATTTTATCGTGTTGCTGAGCAAGACTGAGAATCTCACTCGCCGCTTGCCGTGCACGCCGCCGGGCGTTCAGGTACGACTCGAAGTGCCCCTTTTTACCCAGCATCCATAACCCCCGGTTCAGATAAACCCAGCTCCATGCCCTTATGGTAAAAGGCAGCTTATAGCGGGGAATGTCCATCTCTCGAAATAGTTTTGACTGATAGTGAGGCTGACACCCCGAAAAAATTAAGCAACTATGCACGGCACGTGGCAGATCGCTTGAAACCCGATAATAATTTTTATACTTAGCCTGGCTCAGGTGACATGGCAGGCTATGCTCTGCAACCAAAGAGTGATTGTAGTTTTTTACCCAGTTCGCAAACCCGGCGGCATTGAGTAATGTATTGACTGCCTTTTGTGGACGACCATGACGTACTAAAATAATTTCCATTGCCTGCTGATACTTCCTTATCAGTTTGTGACGGCCTGAAGTAGCGCTATTAATTAATGCTCGTTATCCAGGCGACGTTGCTCACTTTGTTGCTCAACTAATTTCGAGACTTTGGCTTTTTCCCAATTTTCACCAAAGGGCTCAAATACATAAATCGCAAAGCCAGCGATCAGCATACCAAACGATATAAAGACCACAATTAACGGGCCGGTATTCTCGCCACCGTTATAATTAGGCAGCATAAACGCTACAAATACCGTAATTAAAAAAGCCGAAAAGGCATAAAAATATTTAATCGCTTTTACTTTTGCCTTTGCCTGTTCATGTCTTCCTTTACTGTTTTCAGAGCTTAAACCGCCTTCACTTTGAGACGGGTTATCACGCTCAATCGCGGCTTTGAGCTCATCCACAGAAATTTCAAACACGGATGCCAGCGATTTGAGCGTTTCCAAACCAGCGCCCTCGCCCTTTTCAACCCGTTGGATTGTTCGCACGTTTAAATGGCTTAATTGCGCCAGTTGCTCCTGCGACCAATGCCGGGTAAGTCTTAATGATTTCACTGTTATTCTCTTTTTTGTTGTGAATGCCGTAACACTATACACCACCGGGGCTCCGTGGGTAACGACAACCAGCCGACAGTTCCCCGACAGCGAATAAATACCGCTCGGTTAGATAACCTTTATGACTTGCGGACGGAGGCATCTTTTTCATGTAACACCGTTAAAAAACAAACCACCCCGAACCCGATTTAGCAAGGCAAAGAACGGGTATCCTAATGTTCCAAATAGTATAAAAAGAAGCGGCATAGCCAACAAGGCAATGAAAAAAAAACCAAGGCGCTGGCGCTTCAATGCCTAACAATAAGAACAATAAATAAAAACAGCTAAAAAATAGATCGAGAGATATCGCAAACACCGCGAATATTTTCACAATTGAGGGAAAGCTTAATCGCACCCGGTTATGTTGTACCCGAATATGTTGTTTCAACTGATGGCCACTCATAACGCCCGTTGGCACTCCCTGTTTAGCTGCGACTATACTGTCGGTTTTGTTTTATTTAACGCGCTAAATATCTTATCGATCATCAGGTAAACAATCACTAAAACCATGAGCTTTGTGGCATAGTGAAACAGGTCGGGTAAAGTGGAAATAGTAAAGATGGAGATATCAAAAAAAGCGACCCCCATCATCCCGGCGAGGTTTTCAATAATCACCATGACGATCAGGAAAGTAACAAATACTTTCATGCCAAATAATCCTTTTCAACCCGATTGAGTCGTATAGCTAAACACGGTTTTAACGGTTATAACACTGCCCTACAGTATTGATTACCAATTACCGTTTGATTAGCTCAGCGAAACTGACTCGAAAATACTTATATAGGTTAACAGCGACAGCGCCAGTATAAGCGACGACAGCAAAGAAACCCCAATCGGAATAACGATTAACTGCCAGAGCTTTAAAACTAAAAATTTTCTTAGCACAAAGCTGAATACAACTATCGATAACACTGCACCGGCAGGCTCAACAAGACCTGAAATCTGAATCACTATTCCCGACATTATCTGAATCGTCAGAAAAGCCAGAGTAAGCACCAGGCTGCGTTTATTGAGCTGTTCAGTTACATTCAGTAATCTCAGGGTAATCCGGAAACCTATAAAATCGCCGGCAAAACTAGCGACTAAAAACAATAGTACAAACACACCAATCCTCTATTTTGAAGCCAACACCACAGTGCATACACCGCCTGCGAATCTTAAATATCTACCTTGTATTGCAAATCAATGGCTTCATCACCCGTCATACCACGAAACCCCCACTGATACTTTTCCTGTTCCTTGATGGTAATTTCAATATCGACAGGCGAAATACCCAGTGTGGATGAAATGGTCGTGAATAACGCTTTAATCATCGCTTTTTGTGTTGCCGGTGTTCTGCCACTCATCATATTAATTTCGATTACGGTGTACGCCTCGGTTCTGCCCTCCGGATAGAAAAAATCACTTTCTGTTAATGGCACGAAGCGGTGGGCCCGCTTACCTTCAGGCATGCCTAACACCGATTGCATACAGCCGTGGATAGCATCAGACAATTCACGCTTTATCGGGTTGAGATGTTTGTTAATTCCGTAAATGACTACCATTTTTTGTCCTTAATTAAATCTTTCCTTAGTTAAAATTGGCCATCTTGCCGTGGCCGTATGGCTAGCGGTCAATATGATCCACCCTGGCTGCTTTACCCAGAAATATCAAACACTGTAAAAACCAATACAAACAAGCGAGTATTAAAATCAGGCCGCCAAAGAAATTAAAAACAAACAAGCAAACCAATAATCCCGTTACCACATAACCATGGGTAATATATCGAAACTGCCTGAACGTCTTAAAGCACGCCTGAGTCTCCCTATGCATAAACACCAGCGCATAAAATGTCACAGAAAAGATAGCCGCGCATAAATACTGATTACCAAACGCATTGTAACTCCAGATGATGGCTAACAATGGCATTAAGCTGATCCCCAGAAAACTTCTTAACTGAGGCAATGCGGCCTTTAAACCACTCGCAAAATGCGCATTCTGTGATTTTTCAGACGCAGTCCATTTAGCCAGACCAAAAGGTAAATACAAAAAGAAAGCGATAATGCCCAACGGAATAAGTACAATTTCCACGGTTATTTTCTAACCCGTAAGCGCTTGTTCAGAAGTAAATCCATCTGTTTACTGCTTTTCATTCCTGATCATATCGTTTGCCACTTCTAACATAATAAGTACCTCGCACGGAGAATATTGTTCGAGTAAAGATACCGAACGATAGTTTACCCATTCAGAGATCGGATCAAATTCATTTTTCTTTTTGAACGTCAGTTCTTTTAACTGCACCAGGCATACGCCCTGCATTTTTGCGCTTTCTACCACATTAGCCTTAAGCGCAATCTTTTCATACTCTTTCGCCACCATGTCATATCTGCTGGTTGCTGATAAAGACGAAAAGGAAATGAATGTAATCGCTAACGCGAACAGAATTTTATTCATTGTTCTAAACCTTAAAATATATAACGTCATGGGTTACAAAACTGCCAACGTATAGTCGTATCATGTCACGCGCACTATATTGAGATTCTCGCTGGCAGCAGGCGCTTCAAAATACCGGGTAACCTGATGAAATACTGCTTCTGTATCAAATTTAGCTCTTTGCGGCTGTTCAACGCGACGTTGAGCAATTTGTGCTAAGCAGTGTTCATCAGAAACATCTAAAAACCAGAGTTCGTGTTCACTGTGTGTTTCGGTACACAGCGATGTAAACCAGGCTCTTTGTTTTACAGTGTTGGCAGGAAAATCCATCACAACGTTACCGCCTATGTTAAGTAAACCCTGTACATGGCTTTTAACAAACGGCCGGATAAGCGCTGAGTATTTGATGTAATCGTCAAAGGTTTGAATCAGCTCAGGGTAATGTGCTGTAAGCCAATCATCTTCTGAAATCACCACCGCGTTATTTGCTTTCGCAATAAGTCTGGAACGGGTGGATTTACCCGCGCCCATCTTGCCGCAGAAAAAGAACAGCTTGCCCGGACTACTCATGTTTTCTCCATTAATGGCCAGCGGCTGAGCGCATCGTCAACACCTTGTTCAAAGGAGCTTTGCCGCCGCCTCAGACATCCGTTTATACTCATGGCCGACATCAGGCACAAGCTGTATCTGCCAGTTAAAATAAAGGCCCTGCCTCGCGGCTACCTGTTGCGAGGAATGGAAAAAATTTGTTCCTCGTTCTAACCGGTTGGTGCCCTGCTCCATGGCATTGCCGGTTTGGTCGAGTCGCCCTTGTTGGGCATTGTTGTCCAACTCACCAAGGAGCACCACCAGATGCTTTGCAAATGAACCTTGCAGATCTTTGTGCACTGTAGCCAGCCCATAAGGGTAAGGCATCATGTCATCCATAAACGAATACGTGCCGGCGTTGGCTGCGATGGCTGTTTTAATCCGGGATTGCGGCTTCATAGCCACCATGCGCTGAACAAACTGACCGCCGGCCGAATGCCCGAAGATATGGTAACCATCAAGAGAAAGCCCGTTTACGTTATTCACATGGTCAAAAACATTTTCTACCACGGTAAAAGCCCACTCACTTTTGGGGTTTTGCCACCCAAAATAACTCTCTAAATTACCTTCCTGATAGTCATTCGTAATGACCCGATAGAACTTACTGGCAAATTCCGGGGCAACCAGCATCATTCCTTTCTGCTCGGCAAGCTCTGTCCATGCATCGAGATAATCCTCCGCATTTCTGCCCATGCCATGCATAACAAACAGTACCGGATCTGCAGGGGTCCACTTTGCTGGTTTGTATGTCCAGACTCTAATAGTTTTGCGATCGGTATGTTTATAAGCGTTAATGACGAAGCTGTCTTTACCTGCGGGAATAGGTTTTGCTGGTGTTATTTCTGGCCCGGTAGGCAGTACGTACAGATACAGGTAGCCAGCGGCCACAACTACAATGGCGATGAGAAGGACAGACGATAACAGCCATTTAAAGACTTTCACTTAAAACTCCTTTTAAAATATACTCTCCTGAGCGGCAATGAAAATGGCCTGACATTATCACGCCATGAGGCGCGATAGGATTTTTAAGACTCTCAAGAGCCAGGCCACACGCAGGACTTTCAGACACTGTTGTTAAAAAGACAGGCTGAGTAACGTGATTATTTCAGCAGACTATATCAACTTTTAATTCTGCTTTGTGAAGACCACAAAAATTCTTACAAAATGTTGTTATGTATGGGTTTATCGAACTTGTTTGGAAGATAGTTACGATGCTTTGGAACGGTTGCCAGGAAAGTGAAGAAACGACAGTTTATTTAAAAATTTGATAATGACGTTCTACATTCACGGTAACCTTGCCCCAGTCAGAATCTCTTACTCTGTGCTGATGTTGCTCAAAAGCGCTTTGACTCGTGAACTCTTCATACACATCAAAACGAAGCGGATCGCATTCATTTTCGACAACATTAAAGGTAATGCAGCCAGGCTCTTCAAGCGTCAGCTGTTTATGCTTTACCAACGCCTGCTTTACCACTTCAAGATCTGCCGCAGGCACTAAAATAAACCCCTTTAATGTAACTTTTGACATAAATTCTCTGTGAAGCAAACGTTGAAATGAGCTTAACTTCCGGTATGAATGAGCCGAAGCATCCCTCGGACCGTTGCATTTTTTAGTTATATTGCGAGATAGTAATTCCGCTAAAACGGATCGGTATTTTTCGGCACATCCAGCAAGGTATTGGCGCTGCCACAAACTGAACATCTCTGTCTGATGGTTAACCTGTAGTTAAGCAAGTAACTGCAAGCATGCAGAAACTTTCCCAGAGATTTTATTAAGAACACGATAAAAAGCGCGAACTCAACGCCAAACTCTAACAAAAACCTGAATTGGCCAAATTCAAAAAAGGCCATGAAAATTGAATAAAAGAGACTCCCCACAACTATGCTAATTGCGGCAATGGCAAACAAGTAAAACGCTAGCAGTATTGTAAGCCCAAACATGTCCAGCAAACTGACCGAACCCGAAAATTTCCAGTTTTTATATTTACCACAGCATTTTAATTTCATCGTTAAACCAGCATTATCCTATCAGCTGTGTCCTGAGGGCCTGCTTATGCAGCGCTTCGATTTTCACCTGATTTAGCTAACAAGTAAACACATAGCAAAAGCGGCAAGTTATTAGCGATACCTTGTGATATGGAAAAGCCATAATCATTGCCCGACACTTCATGCTGCAAAAATCCAGATACTAAGAACACCAAATACGGAACCGCTATTAAATAATAATTAATAGTATTTATGAATATTTTTAAGAGCCATGTATACATGCCGAAGCAGATTGCCATCGGTATGCCGACGGTAGCTAAGGTTACGAGAAATAAAGCAAAGGTTGGAGAAAACAGATACATGGGCCTGAGAACTGACTCCGGAACATAAATAGCTGCACCTACCCCATGAAGCCATCTGGATCTATGTCTTCATTGAATTTGCGGCAGATAAGATAACCCATTCCTTTGCATAGAAATTCGATCAACACTTCGGTGAAGAGTCGCCCAATAAATCTGGCCACTACCTCTATTAAGTCTGCAACTCCCTCTAGTGCCACTAACTTACCAACCCTCTTACGCTCGTTAAATCGGTGAAATCCCGTTACCTTTTTTAGCTAAATCAGAACAGCAATCTAACTCGAAGAGCTGGTTTCTGCATGTATATAAAGCAATATTTTCTCGATAGAATAAAAAACCAAGTGTAAAAGCGTGAATAAGCCGAAAATTAACGCGCCCCAGATATATCCCTGATCACCGGACACATACTCAACACCAAGCTCGTAATGGCGGTCTATGTTTGATTTGAGCAAATGCCAATTAAGGAATATTGCAAACACAATAAACGCGCATAGCCACAATGTTGAAATGATATAGTAGCGTTTAACTATTTTCCTGATCTTTTCTTCAGTCATCACTGACTCCTTTCAGTTGTGTTTAAGTCCATTCTCCATGAACCTATTACCGGGATCACAAACAAAAGTACTAAAAAACTTGATGGTCTGTACATCCATTTAGCTTGTTAATCCGGTTCAAGATCAAATGACTCTCCGGCAGGCTGATAGAGTGAAGGCTTATTAATCGGCTGAACCTTAAACTGGTGGCGTATTTTTGGTGTTAATAAATCTTCAAGCGCCTGTGGCTCAGTAATGCCTGCATCAAGCCATCGCTGCAGGCTGTTATCTTTTGGCGATAACATTAATGGCGTGGATTTTTGATGAACATCCACTAATTTTTGGTGTGGCGGCAACGTAACCACCGAGCAAGAGGTCTCAACAAACTCATTACCATGAGTGTCGTGACCGTGCCATTCACGATACAGGCCGCCCATGGCCATTTGCGCGTCGGGTTCGGCAATCATGTCGTGGTAAGTCATTTTACTGCCGACTTTTTGCGACTCACCAAAACCAGCGACCGGAATAACACAACGATGCTGTCGAAAGGAGTGATATCCTGCGCTACGAGGCACGTTGAGCTTGTCGTAACGGGTATTGAAAGAAGTATAACGTGACGGCTTGAAATGCATAATACCGGTGCTGTGTTCCGGCTCCAGCAGCAACCACCAGATGGCATTCCGCGCTACCCTTCTTCCCTGTTGTTCGAGCACAATGGTTACTCTTTCAGTGGCGCGTACAAAACGGCTGAACCGCATGCCCTCCTCTGGCCAGAAATGAATTTCCAGTTGATCGCACAACTGCCTGACACCAGGACTATCGGTTACGTTTAGCCTGCCACACACAGCACCACTCCTAATAACAACGGCGTTGCGAGTGTCATAATGACATTCTGCCCCATTGCCGCCAAAAAGGGTTTATCAGGCTGTTCAAACTGTTTGGCCTGTTGGTATATCCGCCAACCCGGCAGCATAGATAATAAACAAATAAGGCTGTACCAGGGTAAATGAAACGCTACTACGGTTAACACAACGACCAGTATGGTGAGTAGCCATTGCACTAAATACAGTCTGGCTGAAAATGCATAACCGTATTCTATGAGCACATGGTTTCGGCCATGCTCTGCATCACTGGCCGCATCGGGAAACTGATTGAGTAGTAACAGATTATTAGTTAACAACGTGGGGATCAGCGCCAATAATAACATTGTTGTATTGTGCGAACCGCTGATGGCCACATAGCTACCGTATGACATTAAAATACCAAAGCCTAATCCCGGTGCCACCAGGCATAACCAGGGGTAGCGGTTGAGCACCGGTGTATAGCTTACTACTATTATTACCCCTAACACTCCCATACCAAATAACGAAACCCAGGCTTCAGGCGTGTGTTGTAACACCAGCAACCCTGAGGCAATGGTGAGTACAACAAAGGCAATACCAATGTATTTTACCAACCCGGCCACCGACGGCTGATTGACCAGCGCCCCGCTACCGCCACTGAAGGGGGTTCGGTTGGTGGAAAAATCCAGCTTACTGGTACAGTCAACATATTCATTGAGCATGTTTACAGCAATATGTGCACACAAGCCACAAACCACAATTAAACTTAATAAAAACCAGGAACCGTCTATATTTAAAAAGTTAACAAAGCCAAAGCTGAGTGTCAGACAACTCACTACCAGCAATAAAAACGGAGGACGCATGGTTTTAACTACGGTGGATAGAACGCTCATTCCCTGCTCCTATGCAGTCGATTGGTTAATGATCTGCTTCAATAATTAGTCACGAAGTTGCGCTAAACTAAAGGTATGTCGAGCTGATGGCATTTTGATGGATACACTCCTTTCAACCAGTATCGAGTTAAACAAAGTCAATATTTTATTGGCTCTGCTGTTCAGTATTGGCTGGATAGTGATTGCCAAGCCTTTACAGTTGTACCATAACAGCAGTATCCGCTTTGCGCTGGCCAACCTGTTATTTGCGCTGGCCCTGCTTCTCGATTTTCGTCATCCCGACAATCCCACACTTTTTTTGTGGGTGATTGGGGATATCATATTACTGATTTCATTTATTATCTATAACCTTGCACTACGACACCTATTTCGCCTCACCATCGATCCGAAATGGTTTAGTTCAATGATCCTGGTGGTGAGTGCAGCCTATGGCTTGTTTTTATTCGGTTGGATAACACCAGAATCCGCGTCATTACTGGCGTTAGGTATGATTATCGTGGTGATGATTGCCACCCTGAAAATGAAATTTAAGGCGTTGCATGAGGCCTTTTCAGCCAATATCGCCGGCATCCTGTGCCTGGCCGATGTCCTCATCATAGTCATGGTGGTCAGTAAAATTACCCTCTGGGCAGTTGCCGTACCTATTCCACAAAACAGTTTGTTTTTCTCGCCTTACAATGCGTCACTGATGCTATGGATGCAGGTTGTGCTGGTTATATTAATCAATACTACCGCAGTAGGCACTACCATCTCCCGGTTAATTGTGCGCATGAAATATCTCGCCGACCACGACCAGCTAACGGGACTACTTAACCGCCGGGCGTTTCAATCACAACTGGAGTATCAATTCTCGCTGTTTCAACGCTATCAGCGCCCGTTTAGTATTTTAATGCTCGATATCGACTACTTTAAAATGATCAACGATACCTTTGGTCACAGTGCTGGTGACAAAGCTATTGTGCATACCGCCAAACAATTAAAGCAGCAGGTCAGGCAATCTGATCTGGTCGCCCGATTTGGTGGTGAGGAGTTTATTGTGCTGCTGGCCGACCAGTCTCAGAGTGACGCAAAACTAATAGCCGATAAAATCTGTCAAACACTGAGTGAAGCTAAGTGGGCCGACGCAGCCGACCCTCTGACTATCAGCATTGGTTGTGTGGAAGCCAGTCAGGCCCGAGACCCGGACCAACTGCTTAAACTGGCTGACGATGCACTGTACCAGGCCAAAGCAAACGGCCGAAATCAGGCGGTAATGGCCGGTACAAAATTGAATTACCTTGTTTAGTCCTGTTCGTCGGAGTCGTCATCACTGGTATCGGCCAGCCGTTTACTGGGTTGAACCCCCAATGCGCGGAACTGTTCAACCTGACGCACCAGGTTACCCCGCCCACTGGTTAATTTATTCAGCGCGGCATCATAGTGTTTCTGAGTGCTTTCTACTGCCTTACCAATCTTTTCCATATCGCCAACAAAACCGGCAAACTTATCGTAAAGTTTAGCCGCATGCTGGGCAATTTTCTGAGCGTTCTGATTTTGATATTCATATTGCCAGATATTGTTGATGGTACGCAGTGCTACCAACAGATTGGTGGGCGAAACCAGCATAATATTGTTGTTAAGGGCCAGCGTGACCAGTTCGGGATCGCTTTCTACTGCTAGCAAAAACGCCGGCTCTACCGGAATAAACATCAGTACGTAGTCGAGCGAGCGGATCGCTTCCAGCTCATGGTAATCTTTTGCACCCAGCGCTTTAATATGGGTTCGCAGCGAATTGACGTGCTCTTTTAATTGGCGAGCCCGTTCTTCGTCATTGTCGCTGTTAAAATACCGTTCGTAGGCGGCCAGGCTCACCTTTGAATCGATGATCACATCTTTGTCGTTAGGCAAATGTACAACCACATCGGGCTGTTGCAGTTTACCCTGCTCGTTACGAGCCGACACCTGGGTTTCGAACTCATGGCCTTCCCGTAAGCCGGATTCCTTCAGGATCCGTTCCAGCACGACCTCACCCCAGTTACCCTGTTGCTTGTTATCGCCTTTCAACGCCCGGGTTAACGCCGCGGCATCTTCGGTGATCTGCTGGTTTAACGCTTTTAAACCCAGAATCTCGGTTTTAAGTGAGGCTCGCTCCTGCCCTTCTTTGACGTATTGGTCAGTAACCTGCTTTTTGAAACCTTCGATTTGATCTTTCAACGGGTTTAGCAGCGCATCCAGGCGGGTTTTACTTTCGTTGCCAAAGCTCTCGGCTTTTTGTTGAAAAATGCGATTGGCGAGGTTCTCAAACTGCTCCTGCAGCCGCTTTTCGGCTTGTTGCAGGCTGGCGAGCTTTTCTTCATGAGATTTTTCAGCCACATCAAAAGCCGCCTGGCGGGCATCGCTGGACGCTTTTAACTGGGTAAAATCGCCCTGAAGGGTTTTTAATTCACTTTGTAACTGCTGACGTTGCTGTTGCGCTTCTGGCAGCAATGCCGCTTTGGCCGCTTGTTCCTGTAATGAAGCCTGCAACGAGGAAAGCTGCTGCTTAAGTTCGTTTATATCCTGCCCAGCTCTTTTCTCGACGGCCTCTAAGGACTGCTGTGCCTGTTCAAGTTGCTGTACCAACAATTGTTGTTCGGCCTGTGCTTGTTGCGCTTGTACCTTGCCCTGAAACCGGCCAATCACCAGGCCAATAACTAGTGCCAGTAATGCAGCGCCAGCGGGAATAATAATATTAAGGTGTTCCATTACCAACCTGAATAACTTCAATAAAAAAACGGGTAACTCATGTTACCCGTTTTTGGTTTTGGTTTAAGCGAATAATCGCTTAACTGGTGTTAAATGCTGGTTATTTAGACAGTGCTTCGTCCAACTCTGCAATTTTTGCCTTCCAGATAGCCGGGCCGGTCTGGTGAGCATTGGCCCCGGTAGAGTCCACGGCTACGGTTACCGGCATGTCTTCCACTTCAAACTCATAGATGGCTTCCATCCCTAAGTCTTCAAAGGCAACCACACGGGCTTTCTTAATGGCTTTAGACACCAGGTAAGCCGCACCACCCACTGCCATCAGATACACTGATTCGTGTTTAGCAATGGATTCAACAGTCGCTGGACCGCGTTCAGCTTTACCAATCATACCGGCAATACCGGTTTTCTCCAGCATCATGTCGGTGAATTTATCCATCCGGGTTGCAGTCGTCGGGCCAGCAGGACCTACTACCTCGTCGCCCACAGCGTCTACCGGACCTACGTAGTAGATAAACTTACCGTTCAGGTCTACACCTTCTGGTAACCCTTCACCGTTTTCCAACATGGTCTGAATGCGTTTGTGCGCCGCATCACGGCCGGTCAACATCTTGCCAGACAGCAGCACGGTTTCGCCTACTTTCCATTCTTTGATGTCTTCTTTGGTGACTTCGTCCATATTCACGCGGCGGGTATTTTCACTGACTTCCCAGGTGACTTCCGGCCATTCTTCCAGCTTAGGCGCTTTTAAGTCTGCCGGGCCACTACCGTCGAGGTAGAAATGCGCATGACGGGTTGCCGCACAGTTGGGGATCATTGCCACAGGCTTAGACGCCGCGTGAGTCGGTACCGATTTAATTTTCACATCCACCACGGTAGTTAAACCGCCGAGGCCCTGTGCACCGATACCCAGTTTATTTACACGTTCGTAAATTTCCACCCGCAGTTTTTCATCGGTAGTTTCCGGGCCACGAGCAATCAGCTCCTGAATATCCACCGGATCCATCAGGCTTTCTTTGGCCAGTACCGCCGCTTTCTCAGCAGTACCACCAATGCCCAGGCCAAGCATGCCTGGCGGACACCAGCCAGCGCCCATGGTTGGTAAGGTTTTCAGTACCCATTCAACAATGTCGTCGCTGGGATTGAGCATTACCATTTTTGATTTGTTTTCAGAACCGCCGCCTTTGGCCGCGATCATCACTTCAATTTTATCGCCCGCAACGGTGTCGATATGGACGACCGCCGGGGTATTGTCTTTGGTATTTTTCCGCGCACCGGCCGGATCGGCTACAATCGAAGCACGTAACGGATTATCCGGGTTCAGGTAAGCACGGCGGGTACCTTCATCAACCATTTGCTGAACGGTCATGTCGGTTTTATCCCAGCTTACAGCCATGCCAATTTTCACGAAACAGGTCACAATGCCTGTATCCTGACACAGTGGACGTTTACCCTCGGCTGACATACGTGAGTTAATCAGGATTTGCGCCATGGCATCTTTTGCCGCCTGGCTTTCTTCCTTGAGATAGGCCTGTTCAACAGCCTTCACATAATCAAGTGGGTGGTAGTAAGAAATGAACTGCAGCGCATCTTCGATGCTATCGATAAAGTCTTGTTGACGAATTACGGTCATGGCGTCCTCTTATTTTTAGGCTCACATAGTCATCTAGACGAAGAATCCGTATACTACCGCATGTCGACAACTGGCACCATTAAAACCATCTGCGACTTTGGTGGCGTGAAGCTACTCACACGGTTGCAGCAGGCTTGCCAATACATTGTTTGTGATAAATACAAGAAAAGAATTGAATGCCACAGTCCCGATTTTCATTTTCCCCAGACTCGCTGCGTATCACGCCGGTAACATTACCCGCTAACACCACGCTGCAAGCGGTTTTTCAGTTTGTTGCCCGTGACGACTGGAGTTTGTTATATGACTCCGGCAACTCCACCCAAAGTAACAGCCGATATGACATCGCCTTGTGGTCACCGGCCCTGACGCTAACGACTAAACATGGTATTACGGAGGTGCGGGCACAGAGCACGGTAGTGGAATCACTCGATACCACCGATGAAGGCCCCCTTGAAACCGCCAGGCGTTACCTTACGGCGTTTCAGCACAGTATTAACACCAGTGAAGCGCCTGACTGCTATGAGCAGCTGCCATTGGTGCTTGGATTAGCCGGTTATTGTAGTTATGACCTGGGTCGCGAGTACGAGACTCTGCCGGCCAGTAATCCAGACGAATATCAGTGTCCTGAAATGGCACTGGGTTTATATAACCGTGCGCTGATCCACGACGTTCAGGATGACCGTTGGTATTTTTGTCATACTGCGGCGGTAGCCGTGCCCGATTTTAAGCAGTGGATTTCAGCACAGCCGGTGCCATTTGCCATTAAAGGCGGCTGGCAAAGCAACATGAGTCAGGCCGCATACAGTGAGGCCCTGGCGGCCGTGCACCAGTATCTGGTGGCCGGCGATTGTTATCAGGTCAATTTTGCCCAACGTTTTACAACCCAATTTAACGGCAGTTTATGGACCGCCTACCGTACGCTGACTCAGGCCAATAGCGTGCCTTTTTCGGCGTTTATGCAAGTTGGCAACAGCGCCATACCTGTCTCTTATACACATCTGACGCTGCCGACGAATAGAGAGGTGT
>OJDQ01000106.1_pt1 | contig 43917 bp, 38 predicted proteins | sample 1592851 | NCBI WGS metagenome assembly OJDQ01 (sample SAMN05416774, study PRJEB24817) | seawater metagenome | isolation source: Sea water | place: Canada:Atlantic | collected 2013-07 | reverse complement strand
AGATTTCTGCCTGTCTCGTGGGCTCGGAGATGTGTATAAGAGACAGATAGTATGCTGATTGCGAGCCACGATATTGGTGTGTGGGATTGGCTTAAACGCCGGGATCGGCCGAAATAACGCACTCACCGCAAACCAGTCTGCCAGGCCGCCTACCAATGCAGCTTCAGCCATCATTTTAACCAGCCCCAGAGCAGTATGATCACTCAGCGCAGGCTGCAGGGTTTGCCACACACTAATACAGATAAACAAGCCTGCGGCCCCCAGGAGCCAGAGTCCGGCCTGTCGTTTTGCCCGGGTTAATTGTGCCGCTTTATCCATAGCTTTTATCTCTAATAAGGGTCTTTCGCTTGTACTGATGTATAGGCAGATAGTTACTAAGCAAGGGAGAACCAGTTGATTTTATGGGTATATTTATACTCTTAAATTTTTTATAAATTTAATTTTATTATTTTGCATCTACGCCCGCATCTCACTCGTTTGGCTTATGAGGGCTGCTTTTTTCATCCTGCAGTATGGCAGTCATACCCACTACAAGGAGATACGGAATATGAATACAAAATATCATTGGAGCTTAGCTCCGTCGATCATTGCGCTGTCACTGACTCTGGCGCTTGGCGGCTGTGCAGACGACGGCGACACCGGTCCGGCCGGCATGGACGGGATCAATGGCGCTGACGGCAGTGATGGTAACGATGGCGCACCGGGACTGTCTGAAGGGGTATTTTTAATTGCCAATAACGGCGACGCTAACCGTGGCACGGTTAGCCGGGTCGATCAAAATGCGGCCATGCTGAGCCGTTTCACCAGCGGGAATAATGAAGGTATCGTACTCGATGACACTGGTACCCTGATTCAGGCCGGAGATAGCAGCACCGGCAGCTTGCGGACCCTCTGCCGCATGACCTCTCGCTCAGAAGGCATGTACATGCCTGGCTATGACAAAGACATTACTGGTACCAACACCGGTCTTATCAACCCTAAAGGCATTCACCTGGCCTCCGAAAGTGGCATGGTGTTTGTGGCGGATTTCAACGGTATGCGGATCAGTGTATTTGGCAGTCAGGCCGCAGGCGATGTAATGCCGGTTGCTGAAATTGCTCTGCCAGCCAAGCCCTGGGATGTCACCGTCGATGAAGTGAATGACCGCATGTATGTGGCACTTACCGACGGCACGGTGGCCGTTTACGATAACGTAATGACCTCCGGCTATGCCCCCACCGTAATGCGGACTATTGTACCGGCAGATGCCGACGGTAATCAGTTATCGGTGAATCTTCACGGTATTGTTTATGATGCCTCCGGTGATCGCCTGATAGTTTCTGATGTAGGCGACGCCGCCGTGGCCGATGATGGTCAGCTGTTTGTACTCAATAATGCTGCCATGGCGGATGGTAATACAGTGCCCGCCCGTCAGGTTGGCGGTCCGATGTCTATGCTGGGTAACCCGGTAGACATTATTCTTACCGGCACCACCTTGCGTGTGGCAGAAAAATCGAACGATGCCATTTTAGTGTTTACCAACATTTTCGATGGGCCGGATGGCGATATGGCTCCCACCCTTGCAACCCCTACCAGCAAACCGGAGTCGCTGGTACAGGTAATGCCTGAAATGACCAGCCTGGATGCGTCAGATAACGCGCTGGCGACCACCACCATCAATGGCATTGTGGTGTCCAGCAATCCCTCTGCTGCGGGTGCCACCACCGGGCAAATATCCCGTTACAGTTCGGTACTCAGCAGTACACTGGGCAACTTTGATGCCGGTATGAGTATTGAAAGTGTCACCATTGATACGATGGGTGATGGTGCCATTACCTTTGACAACCCGGATTCGTCGATGGGTGGCGTACTGGTAGTCAACCGTCTGGCCAGCATGCGTGACGACGACAGCTACAGTATGTCGCAGGACCATATGATTATGGGAGCCAGTACCGGTTTAGTCACGCCGAAGGGGGTGGATGTGTCATCTGCTCACGGCCTGCTCTTTGTGGCCGAGTTTAATCCCGATACGCCAGCGGTGCAGATATTTTCGTCTTGTGCGTCCGGCGATGTTGCGCCACTGCTCTCGCTGGTTGCCAGTAACGGTGCGCGTCCATGGGACGTTGACTACGATGCTGCCACCGACCGTGCCTTTGTGGCACTCACTAACGGTACCGTAGCGGTATTTGACGAAGTCACCCGTAAACTGATGTCGGGCATGACAACGATCACCGGTGAAGACCGTCTAATCACTCCTGCCATGGGAGGCGTAGCAGTTAGCGCGCCAACCAATATTCATGGCATCGATTACGATCCGCAGTCTGACAGCCTGGTTATCTCTGACGTGGGCAGCGCCGCCAGTGCTACCGACGGTAAGCTTTATGTTATCCCGGCTGCCGGTATGGCCAGTGGCTTAAGTGATATGAGCGTGATGATTGCAGGGCCCAACTCCATGCTGGGTAACCCGGTCGATCTGATGTTAAGCAACGGACACCTGTATGTCGCAGAGAAATCGAATAACGTGATCATGCGCTTTGATAACATTCTCAACAGCGCCAGTGGTGATATTGCCGCGGATTACAGCATGAGTTACACCGCGCCGGAATCGGTAGTGGTTGTGCCGGTTAACTAATCTAACGACCAGTAACCAAAGCGCCCAGTCCCGGGCGCTTTTTTTATTCCTGCTGGTGAGTTACCGGTACAGCTCTACCACGCCGTTTTTACCCGCGCCAATACAACCTTTCTCGGCCTGACATGCCAGACTCCAGATATTGCTTTGGCTCACCACCAACCAGTCATCCGCGCCCGGTTTTAATACCGCGACGCCCTGAGGATTACTCACCCAGTACTCAACACCTTCGGTTGTAGCCAGTAAAGCTGAGCCATATACCGCGCCTTTTAGCGGCAATTCAGGTAATGCCTGCCAGTTTCCACTATCAATGAAGTACTGCCAGGCACTGGCCACAGCGCCGGCAAGCTTGAGACTGCCGCCGCTGACAAACACGGTATTTGTTGTTGCCTGCACAGAGAAAATCCCACTCGCCTCGCCGCCGGCAATCGGGCTTTCAATACTGTGCCATTGGTTTCCCTCAAGTATTAGTAGCCGCGGCGTATCACCATTACCGGTACCAATCACAATTCCCCTGCCAGGTGCGTCATTAAGACAGGTACCGCTGGAGGCAAACCCGCCCTCTGATGATTGGGCTTTGATGGGCAGCGACTGTCTTTGCCAGTTTAGTCCGCCATCGGTGGTGGCCAGCACAAACAAGCCCTGCTCATCGGAATCGCCATATAGCCAGCCCATAGTGAGCGAGGTCATATAAAAGCAGTCATAAAAGGTGCTTTGCGCCTCACCCTGTGACACCTGTTGCCAGTGTGCGCCGGCATTATCACTGATAAACAGGCCCGAATCCGGCCCTTCGCCCGCACTCATCACCACCAGCCGACCGCTGCTGAGCCGTTGGTTATCGCGAAACTGTTTCGCTTCAGCCCCGGCCGGGGCCGGTATCTGCTGCCAGCTGTTGCCATCATTTGCAGATAAATAGATCCCTCCAGCAGTGCCGGAAGCCAGCGCATACTGGCCTTGCCAGGTCACCGCCTGAAACGAAACCTTATCGTTTAACTGATGGACCGTTACTTCAGCCTTCGCCACCGGGAAAAGACTGGCGATCAACATGGTAGTCAGGGTTATTCTTTTCATATGTCGGGGCAGAAATCCTTGGTTAAATTTGCTAACATTAAATTTATCATACAATTAAAAAAGTACGCCATGGCAAAGCCAAAACCCATTATTGAAATAGTCACTTATGGTATTCACACCAAGTGGGATGCCGACGCCAAAGCATTGCCTAAAATTAAGACATTCACCAACCACATTCCACTGCAGCTGGATATTGAATTTGGCTTTATTGTTAACATAAAACGCGCCAAGAATCAGCAAGTTCGCTACTGCATTTACCATCCGGACATTCCTGATGAAGACGGTATTGCTATGCCGCCTTTTGACGGCGAGGAATACATCCGCTCAAACGACTGGGATTTTTATCTCGGCGATACGCTGTGGGAACCGCTGCACAATAAAGTAGGCGACTGGCGCATGACTCTGGAACTGAATGGCAGCGTGATTGCCGACAAAACCTTTACTGTAGAAGACGATCTGCCCTACGACGGCGCGCAGTTCTGGCAACGGGGTAAGCCTAAATTACGTCGCTGAGTGATAACGCCGGGCTTGCCATGTTTTCGGGCAAATTTGCACCGTTGTGAAACATCTGCCGCGCCCCGGCGAATAACAAACGTTGACGAAACAACTGGTTAGAATTTTGACTGCCAGGGAATAATACTTGCAAAACTTACCCGAATAATCGCCAAAAACACCCGATGAATATCATCTAACAAGAATACGGAGTGTGTATGCAAGCATTTATCGAAGGTATGCCTAAAGCAGAGTTACATGTTCATATTGAAGGTACGCTGGAACCGGAACTGAGTTTCGCTCTCGCCAAAAAAAATAACATCGAACTTCCCTATGACACCCCTGAAGCACTTATCGCGGCTTACGACTTTCATGATTTACCCTCTTTTTTAAAAATTTACTACGCAGGCATGAGCGTACTGATTGATGAAGAGGACTTTTACCAGCTGACCTGGGATTACCTGGCAAAAGCGGCCTCACAAAACGTGGTTTATACCGAAATTTTCTTTGACCCACAGGGTCATACCAGCCGCGGCGTAAGTTTTGATACGGTGATCACCGGCATCCGCAAAGCCCAGACCGCAGCAGAGGAAAAGCTGGGGATCCGCAGTCAGCTAATTATGTGTTTTCTGCGTGATATGTCGGCAGAAAGTGCCATGGAGCATCTTGAAATGGCCAAGCCTTATCTGGGCTGGCTGGTCGGCGTAGGCCTTGACTCCGATGAGCATAACAATCCACCGGTGAAGTTCCGTGACGTGTTTAAGATGGCCAAAGAATGGGGCCTTAAACTCACCATGCACTGCGACGTAAATCAGAAAAATACGCTGGAGCATATCCGCCAGGTCATTGAGATTATTGGCGTTGATCGCATTGATCACGGTGTTAACTCACTCGAGTCAGAACAACTTTGCGAGCTAATCAAAAGCCATAAACTAGGGCTCACCGTGTGTCCGGTGTCCAACCAGTTTGTGGTGCAGTCATTAACCTCTGAGGAAATTCGCCAAATGCTCAACAAAGGCATGCTGGCAACCATTAATTCCGACGATCCGGCCTACTTTCGGGCTTACATGAATGAAAACCTGATTGCCCTTCAGCAAGAGGGAGACTTCAGCCGCGACGAAATCAAAACCCTGATGGCCAATGCCTTCAACGTTACCTGGCTTCCCGAAAGCGAGAAACAAACCTATCTGGATCAGCTCAACGCTTATAGTTAAGGATGACCGCCAGTGACAGACCCCGACGCCATTTATTAATGAAGAATAACGCTGGAATTCATTAGTCGATGGCTTTAGGGTACTGACCTTTGTTTTCATCTTCTTCAGTCACCTTATGTGACCTCTGTTCAAGGAGTTATCATGAACCTGCCTTCCCCTTATTTACTTTTTATCGGCACTGCCACGGATCCGCTCAGCATTAAAATGGCCAAGAGCGCAGCAGACTGGAGCCCTGAGATGTGCGTCGGCGAATTTGCTCTGCCCGGCTGCACGGTTTCCACCGGCTTACCGGCGATGACCATTGAAGAAGGCGCAGAAAAAGGGGCTAAAGCTTTTGTCCTGGGCTTTGCCAATAGCGGTGGTGTGCTCGACCCATCACTGGTGGCGTCTATTATTACCGCGCTGGAAGCCGGTATGGATATCATCAATGGCTTGCACGATAAGCTCAGCGATATTGCCGAAGTGGCTGAAAAAGCCGAAGCACTCGGTCGCCGGCTGATAGACATTCGCCACCCGACCACCAAATTTAAAACCGGCACCGGCGTAAAACGCCCCGGTAAACGTTTGCTTACGGTAGGTACCGACTGTTCAGTCGGTAAAATGTACACCACTCTGAGCCTGGCCCGAGGCATGCAAAGTCAGGGCATGAAAGCCACGTTTCGCGCTACGGGTCAGAGCGGCATTCTGGTTGCCGGTGAAGGCGTAGCTGTGGATTGCGTGGTCGCTGATTTTATCTCCGGCAGTGTCGAAGCACTCTGCCCGGCCAATGACGACGACCACTGGGATTTAATCGAAGGACAGGGCTCACTGTATCACCCTGCCTTCGCTGGTGTGAGCTTAGGGCTACTCCACGGCTCCCAACCGGATGCCCTGGTGATCTGCCACGCATTAAACCGTGATCATATGCGTGCCCTGCCCGGCCGCCCCCTGCCTGGCCTTGAACAGGTGATAGAAATGAACTTAAGCGCCGCGCGGATCACCAACCCGGCTGTAAAAGTCGTAGGGGTTTCGGTGAATACTTCGTCTGTGAACGAAGAAGAAGCCTTGGCTTATTGTCAGGAAGTCACCAGACAACTCAGCCTGCCCTGTGTGGATCCTATCCGCCATGGCGTTGGCGCACTAGTGGAGGCGTTGGAATGAGTCTGTCTTTTAAAGCATTCACCGAATCCTTTCCGCTCGCCAGAGAGTTCCGTATTTCACGGGGCGCGAAAACCCAGGCCGATGTGATCACCGTGGTGGTTAGTGACGGCCACTATTATGGCTGGGGAGAGTCTGTGCCCTACGCCCGCTATAACGAATCCATTGATTCGGTGCTGGCGCAACTTGAGGAAATCAAACCTGCTTTTGCTAATGTCGGTGAAACCGAAGACCTGCTTGGCTTGCTACCCGCTGGTTCAGCCCGCAATGCACTGGACGCTGCCCTATGGGATTTAAAAGCCAAGATAAAGGGTAAATCGGTGGCCAGCCTGGCTAATCTGCACACGGTACAGCGTTGTTATACTGCGCAAACCCTCAGCATTGATACGCCAGAAGGCATGAAAAACCAGGCACTGGAAATACAAAATGCGCCGCTTATCAAAATTAAGCTGGATGAACATCAGGTGCTTGAACGTTTGGCAGCTATCCACGAGGCCTCACCGCAAAGCCGGTTGATTGTGGATGCCAACGAGGGTTGGCAGGTAGCAATGCTGAACGAATTGCTGCCGGAGATGGCTAAACTTGGTGTGGCGCTGATAGAACAGCCGGTTCCTGCCGAAGCCGATGAACAACTGGCAGGGCTTAATAGCCCGGTCATCCTGTGTGCAGATGAGTCTTGTCACGTGAGCGCAGATATAGAACGTCTGGCAAAGTACTATCAGGCGGTCAATATTAAACTGGATAAAACCGGCGGCTTAACCGAAGCAATTCGCGCTTACCACGCGGCTAAACAGCACAACCTGCAAATCATGATTGGCTGTATGGTTGGTTCTTCGCTGGCCATGGCACCGGCTTATGGCCTGTGCGCCGATGTCCAGTTTGTTGACCTGGACGGGCCTTTACTCGTGGCAGAAGACCGTGCAGACGGCTTTACCTTCGATAATGGCCGTATGATTCAGCCTGAGCCATTTCTGTGGGGCCTACCCGGCCAGTATGGTCAGCAAGGCCTGGCCAGACTTTGGGCTGACCTGGCAGATTAAACCTGGCGGCCCGCCAGCTCAATCAGTGTGTGCCATTCGCTCTCTGTTACCGGCATAACAGATAAGCGATGGCCCTTTTTGACCAGGCCTAACTCTTTGATGTACGGGCACCCTTTAATCTCACTAAGGGGCAGCACCCGGGCAAATTTACTCACATATTTCACATCCACACTGAACCAGCGTGGTGTTTCCGGCGTAGCTTTCGGGTCGTAGTAAGGCGATTCCGGATCAAACTGACTGGCATCGGGATAGCCGTCTTTAACCACTTCGGCAATACCAGCAATGCCCACCGTTTTGCAGCTCGAGTGGTAAAAAAACACTTTATCGCCCAGCTTTACCTCATCACGCAAAAAGTTTCGCGCCTGATAATTGCGCACCCCGTCCCAGGGCTCGGTTTGGTTTGGCCGGCTTGCCAGATGGTCGATGCCGAAGACATCAGGCTCAGATTTAAACAGCCAGTACTGCATGAATACTTCTCCATAGTTACGTGGCGCAAAGTATAAGTCACACCGATGTACAATTCAGCCCTTGAGAAAAGGAAAAAACACACAATATATAAGCGAAAGTTTATAGGAGTGTCCCCATGAGTGCTATGCATATCGTTTGCCCCCACTGCCAGGGCCTGAACCGCAGTCCGGCAGAACGTCTTAGCGACGGACCGGTTTGTGGTAAATGCAAACACGAACTATTGCCTGCCCACCCCATTGAACTTAAGCAAGCTGATTTTGCCCGCTTTATTGAAAAATCAGACCTGCCGGTGATTGTTGATTTCTGGGCCGACTGGTGCGGCCCCTGTAAAATGATGGCGCCGGCGTTTGAGCAGGCTGCAGCGCAACTATCCGGTCAGGCGATTTTTGCGAAAGTCGACACCGAATCCAACCCCATGTTAAGCCAGCAGTTTGCCATTCGCAGTATCCCCAGTTTACTGGTATTTAAGCAGGGCCGGGAAGTGTCCCGACAAGCGGGTGCGATGCCCGCCGGTCAGCTCATTCAGTGGGCCCGGCAGGTCACGGGTTAAGTGCTATGAACACCGTTGTGCAGTCTGCTTCACGCCTTAATGGTGTAAATGATCACATAGCTATTTTCGCTCGCGGATGTTTGTTATAATCCGGCCGTTTTCACCAGCCTCTGAAGAATCCCATGCAAGCAACCATAAAAGCCGATCGCGGCCTGTTTTCTTATCCCAAATACTGGGCCCATTGCTACGGTAGTGCGCCATTTTTACCCATGTCCCGGGCCGAGATGGACGAACTGGGCTGGGATAGCTGCGATATTATACTGGTGACAGGTGACGCCTATGTGGATCATCCCAGTTTCGGCATGGCCATCATTGGCCGCTTACTGGAGGCCCATGGCTACCGGGTTGGCATTATTGCCCAGCCGGACTGGCAAAATAAAAACGACTTCATGAAGCTGGGCAAGCCTAACCTCTATTTTGGTGTGACGGCCGGTAACATGGATTCCATGATCAATCGCTACACCGCGGATAAAAAGCTGCGTCACGACGATGCTTACACGCCCAACAACGAAGGGGGTAAACGTCCCGACCGTGCGGTAACCGTGTATTCCCAGCGCTGTCGTGAAGCCTTTAAAGACGTGCCCATTATTATTGGTGGCATTGAAGCGAGCTTGCGACGTATTGCTCACTATGATTACTGGTCTGAGAAAGTACGTCGTTCAGTGCTGTTTGATGCTAAAGCTGATTTACTGATGTTTGGCAATGCCGAGCGCCCCTTAGTGGAAGTCACTCACCGACTGGCGGCTGGTGAAGCCATCAGCGACATTACTGATGTTCGCGGTACGGCCATCATTGTTAAACAACCCTTGCCTGAATGGCAGGGCGTTGACTCAACCTCTCTGGACAGGCCGGGCAAAATCGACCCAATCCCCAGCCCCTATATTATGGAGCCGGATTGCGAGGGCGAGAACGAAAATAAAGGCAGCCAGCCTGCTGCCGAAACGCAAGCCCAGCCCATCGTGGTACAGCCAGCCGAAAGGCGTAAGCCGTGGGAGCAGGTATACGTAAAACTGCCTGCATTTGAAGTAGTTCGGGACAACAAAACCCTGTATGCCCACGCCAACCGCATCTTGCATCAGGAAACCAATCCGGGCTGCGCGCGTGCGTTACTGCAACGTCATGGCGATCGCCATATCTGGATCAATCCGCCAGCCATGCCCCTTGAAACCGAAGAGATGGATGCGGTATTTGATTTGCCCTATCAGCGGGTGCCACACCCGGCCTATGGTGAAGCCAAGATCCCCGCCTACGACATGATCCGCTTTTCGGTTAACATCATGCGCGGCTGTTTTGGCGGCTGTACATTCTGCTCCATCACTGAGCATGAAGGCCGCATTATTCAGAGCCGTTCGGAAGATTCGATTATTCGGGAAATTGAGCAAATTCGGGATACGGTGCCGGGCTTTACCGGCGTAATCTCAGACCTGGGCGGGCCAACGGCTAACATGTACCGTCTGCGTTGCAAGAGCGCCAAGGCAGAAGCGACTTGTCGTCGCCCCTCCTGTGTATACCCTTCCATTTGTGCACACATGGACACCGACCACAAACCCACGATTGACCTGTATCGTCGGGCTCGCGATTTACCTGGCATCAAGAAGATCCTGATTGCTTCCGGCGTACGTTACGACCTGGCCATTGAAGATCCCAATTATGTGAAAGAATTGGCCAAACATCACGTTGGCGGCTACCTGAAAATTGCCCCAGAACACACCGAAGATGGCCCGTTAAGCAAGATGATGAAGCCGGGTATGGGCACTTATTACCGCTTTAAGGAACTGTTTGACAAGTATTCGAAGGAAGCCGGTAAAGAACAATATCTGATCCCGTATTTTATTGCCTCACATCCGGGTACCACCGATGAGGACATGCTCGCACTGGCTATCTGGCTGAAAGAAAACCGCTTTAAACTGGACCAGGTACAAAACTTCTATCCGTCGCCTATGGCAACGGCCACCACCCTTTATCACACCGAGGTTAACTCGCTGCGTAAAGTGAAAAAAGACAGCGAGAATGTGCCTTCTGCCAAAGGCGAAATCCACCGTCGCTTACATAAAGCCATGCTGCGTTACCATGATCCGAAAAACTTTGCGCAAATCCGCAAGGCACTGGTGAAAATGGGCCGCGAGGATCTGATTGGCCGTGGTCCACAACATTTGGTACCGCCGGAGTCGGCCAGCGAAAAACGTCAGAAAGCCGCCAAACCCCGTCGTGGTGAGCGGGCGATGACCAAACATACCGGTTTTAAAAATGCCGCCAGTCCCAACCCGGGCAATAAAAAGCGGTCACACAAAACCAAACGTAATAATCAGCAAAGTCACTAATGGTTCGGGCGGGTATCTCCCGCCCTCACCACCGGTTTATCACACCTAAACCATGACCTGAATCAAGGTAAATTTCGACTTGTCGCAGTAGACTCTAATTAGTGGAAAGGCCACTGTTAACAACCAGATAAGAGCTACTATGAATATTGAAAAACATGATCTCGTCCATGAATTCCCTGATCATCAGCACACTATTCGTCATTTAAAAATGAATGACCGCCATTTCGCCAGACTGTTTGAACAATACAATGAACTCGATAGCCTGATCCATAAAATGGAAGAAGGTGCTGAGCCCACCTCCGATGACATCCTCAATGATAAAAAAGCAGATCGCGTACAGCTAAAAGATGCCCTGTTCACCTTTATTAAAGAAGCCGAAGCGACCAGCTAGTCGGCAACTCAGACGATACCCAACCTTTTACCGGAGTCTGCCTGCTCCGGTTTTTTCTTTTTCAACGCAAACTTGCGCCAGACAACTTTTAATTTTCGCTAAAAGACGTATTATTCTTAAATAGCAATAAAAAAGTGGTATCCATGGCATCTGAAAATTACTCAATCCAGTGTGAAAAACGGGTAGCGCTTGTGCACATCAGAGGCAGTTGGAGTGAAAGTACAACGCGGCGCTTTGTGCGCGACTTCAAACAACAGATTACCCCCCTGCTTTGTGGTAACTGGGCGCAAATAGTTTTCTTTGATGACTGGCAGTTTTCCAGCCCGGACAACGAGCAGGCCATCACCGATTTACTGAACTGGTCTATTGTGAATGGGCTAACCCATTCAGCGCGCATTTTTAAAGCCGATCCGTTAAAGAGTTATCAGCTCAACCGGATGATGCACGAAAATGATTACAGTATGAATATTCGCCATTTTCATTGCGAAAAAGAAGGCGGCGAATGGCTGGCAAAACACGGGTTTCAGGTAAATCCGAGTTTGTTAACCGTATAACGCGTTACGAAGAGATGTTGCCATCCCTTCGTAAGCCGTTCGATTTTACTTACCTGTAGTCATACTCACCGTAATTTCCACCGGAACGCTCCGCTTAGCCGTTACATCTTTAATTTCGATGACAGCATGGGGGTAGGTATACCGTTTAATCACGTCATAGGTGTCTTCAGCACCATAATAACGCGCGAATGCCGCTAATTGCATACCATTACAAACCAGGCCGTTAGCCAGCACTCTGTAAGTTGAAGTATTTATTCGGCTTGAAGGGGTTAGTTCTCTGACCGCTTGTCGCAGGCCGGAACGGTCATCCTCGGCGGCATTTCTGCACACAGAAATGAGGTCTTTTTCAAGCGCTTTGGGATAGCCTTCTGCCATGGCGGTGCCACATACTGCTGATAGCGATAACACCGTCAGGCTAAAAGGTAAAACTTTGCTTATGTTCATCATTTTTCCTTTACCTGATTTTATTTGACTGATTTTTGTTTGGCTGGCGAAACGGCTGCTCAGACCTTTAAAGTGTAAGCGCGTACCGGTCTGGTCGTCTCTGACAAAATAATGAAGACTACATGATAATTTTAATTTACCAATTTTCATTAGCTTACCGAGCAATTGTCATTTGCTTGTCATAGCGTTCATTTGTTTTTCATTTGCTCTGCTAAACTTTAGTAGCAGATAACGGGTAAGCTTTGTGAAGATTTTGCGCCCATGACGTACGATAAACCCACTCGAACCATTATTGATTCATCAGGCGAACAGCGAATGCTGTCACCGCAGTGTGGCGATCTGTTTAACATGCTAATGGATAATGAAGGCGATATTGTCACTCGCAGTGCCATGCGCAAGTCCATCTGGGGTCATCAGGTGGTTAGCGAAGATATGATCAACCATCTGGTTTGTCGGCTCAGAAAAGAGCTTAAATCACTGCCCGAACCCCCGCCCTGGCAAATCGAGGTAATCCCCAAAAAGGGCTACCGCCTGACTTCTCTTGAGCCTAAACACAATATCCCTTATTGGCTACACCGCTGGGTGGAATGGGTGCATGACATTATCAAATAACCCGCTTTTACAGGCCTTAGGTTACAGTCGCTTACAATTTGGCCACTGTGGAACACTCCTAAACCTGTTGGCAGTGTTACATCATGGGGTAAGATAGTAACCCGCAGCCCATCTAAAAAGGAATCTTCATGGCAGAACAAGTCCTGCGTAGCGCCAGTTTTGACCCAAAAGTTAAAACCTACTGGTTATTCAACCTGTTGATTGTGTCTGGCCTGACAATCATTGGGATCCCATTACTGATAATCTCTGTCCCGCTTATCCTGTTTATCAGTGAGCGTATGCTCAGAGCAATGTCGGCAACCCTCACAGAACGAAAATTAGTGGTTAAACGGGGCGTCCTATTTAAAGTCGAAAAATCTATTCCGCTGGAGAAAATAACCGATGTCGCCATGAGCCAGGGGCCATTAATGCGGGCCATGGGGCTGTACAGATTAAGTTTTGAAACCGCCGGGCAATCAGGCCCTGGCGCACTGGTGTCTCTGATCGGTATCGAAAACGCTGAAGCGTTTCGCGAAGCGATCCTGACCCAAAAGGACAACAACTCCGCAACGCCCCGTTCTAAGCCAGAACCATCGACAGGACAAGCATCACAACTGGCCGAACTGACTGAAAGTGTTAAACGCATAGAACAAATGCTGGCAACCCTGATCAACAACAAATCCTGAGCGGCACTAGGCATCCGCGTTTGTGCTGGTGGCGTGAGCTTGCATAAATAGTTCAAAGTCAGCAGCGCTCATAGGTTTGGCAAAGAAATAGCCCTGAATGTAATCACAGCCCAGCGCCAACAGGCGCTCGTATTGTTGCTGGGTTTCTACCCCTTCTGCCACAACAAGAATGCCCAGCTGCCGGGCAATCAACAGGATCCCTTCCACTAATGCTTTATCGGTTTGGTTTTGCATAAATGTACTGATAAAGCTTTTATCCAGCTTCAGATACTTAATGGGGAAATGCTTAAGGTAAGACAGCGACGAATAGCCAGTGCCAAAATCATCTATAGCCAGTTCCAGACCAATATCATGATAGTGACGTAAAATATTCCCTGCAGTCACTGATTCGGACACCAGGGAATGTTCGGTAATTTCTATCACCACATTGGCGCTTTGAGTACCGTACTCATGGAGTTTGGCAATCATTTCAGAGATACAAACATCTTCGTCCATTAATTCAAAAGGCGACTTATTCAATGACATCTGAAAATCGAGGTCGTATAAACTGGTCCAGCGCGCAAGCTGGCCAAGCGCCTCATTGCACACCCAGGCATCCAGTTCACGGATCAGACCATATTTCTCTGCCAGAGGGATAAACGTATCAGGCGGAACAAAACCCAGTGTCGGATGTTGCCATCGCACCAGCGCCTCTACCTTACTGACTTGTTGGGTTCTGGCGCACAGAATGGGCTGATAATGCACTTGCAGCTTGTCTTGACGGATTGCCCCGCGTAATTCTTTAACCAGGGAATTATCGTCGCGCAAACTGGTTTCCAGTACGCCGGAATAAAATTCAAACGTGTCTTTGCCGTGTTCCTTGGCGCTGTACATGGCATGATCGGCGCGGTTTAACAGGGATTGACTGGTACGGCCATCATCAGGAAATACCGCAACGCCGACACTGGCCGACAGATTAATTTCAACTTCCTCAAGCTGCTTAATCTCATGTATTGACGCAAGAATATTAGTCAGTGTTTTTTTAACGTCTTCGGTACGATCGAAGCCCATCATACAAATTACAAATTCATCACCGCCAATTCGGCCAATTTCATCGGATTGACGTACGGCATGCTGTAGCTTTGCCGCTACCTCAATCAGTAATTTGTCGCCAAATTCATGACCGAACTGATCGTTGTAATATTTAAAACCATCCAGGTCCACATAAAACAAGGCGAACTTTCGGTTTCTTACCATTGAAAGCTGAATTAATTCCTCAATACATGTCTGTATACCAGAACGATTAAGCAGCCCCGTTAAGCTGTCGTAAACCGCCAGATGCCAGACTTCTTTTTCTTGCTCGATTTCATGGGATATGTCCCGGGCAATCTTGGAAAAACCGATTAACGTACCGGCGTCATCATAAATGGGCGAAAGGGATACCGAAACAAAAATTTTATGCCCGTTTTTGTGTAACCGGGTAGTCCTGAAATGCCGAACCGGGTTACCCTTGCGAACGGACTTGATCAGCTTTTCTTCTTCCTGCAATCGCTCAGCCGGAAACAAAAGCGTAATAGGTTTACCGGAAACTTCCTCAGCTGAATAGCCAAACAAACGTTCAGCGGCCTTATTCCAACTGGTGATAAGACAGTTCAAGGACTTGCTGATAATGGCGTCCTCAGAAGACTCAACCAGGGCCTGATAATGGGCTAACTGTTGTTCACTTTTAATCACACGCCGAATGTCGCGGACAAAAATAGCCCCACCGCTGATCGAGTCATGCTCATCCGGTATAGGTGAAACTGCCACAGACACCGCGATACTGTGCTCGCGATTATCCCGGAGTTTACTGCGAAAGTGTTCGATGGGCTGACCATCAATGATAGCCTCGACTAATTTACGGTAATGATGCGCTTCACTTTTACAAAACAACGACATTACCTCACTTCCAACCAGCTGTTCTTCGCTGTATCCCGTTAAACGGGTAACAGCCTGATTAGTTCCAACAATACGGCCTTCAAGGTTATAACTGACAATCGCGTCATCAGAAAAGCTCACTATGGCGGCATAGCGCTTAAGTATCGATTCGGTTCTTACTTGCTGACTGATGTCTTTAACAATTTTAGAGGCGCCAACGATGTCACCGTTATCATCAAGAATAGGCGATACGGTAACCAAAATATCTAACAACTGACCGGCTTTATCGAGGCGCTGGGTTTTATAGTGCTCAACACTCTTACCTTGCTTGATGGCTTTGAGGATGTGCTGTTCTTCGTCAATTCTGTCATCAGGAAATAAGCGTAATACTGACTGTCCCAACATTTCCTGCGCACTGTAACCAAAAATTGCCTCTGCAGCCGCGTTCCAGCTGGTGATGATGCCGTCCAGTGATTTGCTGATTATGGCATCGTTCGACGACTTTACGATTGCCTTATAAAACTGTGCGGGTGTTGCCATTCAGATTGGATCCATTCTGGTTGAATTGTCCTGTATCGCGGTGGTAGAAAAAGTCCTTGGTGCTTTAATAAGTGTAGACCAGAATGGCAATGTTGGCGGCGAACAGGAAGCTAGAGGCAGATAACCTGTTCACACGCTTACCGCAGCCCATAAAAAAAGCGGACTTTCCAGTCCGCTTTTGCATAATGACATTGATGAAATTCGCTGAATCAGGCTACCGCTGCCTGCTCCTCAAGCTCTTCTTCTGTCTGATGTGACAGCAAATATTCAAAGGCAGCCAATGAAGCTTTAGCCCCCTCGCCCATCGAGATTACAATCTGCTTGTAGGGCACAGTGGTAACATCCCCCGCGGCATAAATACCCGGCTCTGACGTATTACACTTGTTATCCACTACAATTTCGCCGTACTGGGTAAGATCCACAACCCCTTTCATAAACTGGCTGTTAGGCACCAGACCAATCTGCACAAACACCCCGGCAAGCGGCAAGGAATGTTCTTCGTTCGTTGCCCGGTCCTGATACTCAATAGCCGTCACTTTACCGTTATCGGCAACAATTTGTTTGGTTGCTGCATTCTTGATAATGGTAATGTTGTCGCGCTTTTCAGCTTGGTCAATCAGAACCTGATCGGCTTTCAGTGTTGGCATAAATTCGAACACAGTGACCGACTTAACAATACCGGCCAAATCCAGGGCAGCCTCGATACCGGAGTTACCACCACCAATGACCGCTACGTCTTTACCTTTAAAGAACGGACCGTCACAATGAGGACAGTAAGCTACACCGTTACCCACGTTCTCTTTCTCACCAGGTACGCCAAGCTCTCTCCAACGTGCACCGGTTGCGACAATCAGTGATTTGGTTTTAATCTGCTCTCCTGAGGACAGGGTCAGGGTTTTGATATTGCCTTTCTCGATGTCGTCAACGCGAACATGCTCTTTTAAGGTTATATCGTAATCTTTCATGTGCTCTGCCAGGTTGCCAACCAGCTCAGGACCGGTGGTTTTTGGCACGGAAATGAGGTTTTCTATACCCATGGTGTCTTTCACCTGGCCACCAAATCGGTCGGCAACCACAGTCACTTTAAGGCCTTTACGGGCACTATAAATTGCCGCACTCACGCCTGCCGGACCACCACCGATGACAGTCACATCCTGCAGTGGTAATGACTGACCTTTATTAGCGTCTTTCAGGCTTGGGTCGAATTCCAATAATTTGTCTATCAGTGTGGCGGCGTCTACTTTACCGTTTGCAAAGAGCTCACCGTTTAAATACACACTGGGTACACCCTGAATATCGCGCTCTTCTACCAGCGATTGGTAAAGGCCACCATCAATCATTTCTGATGAGATATTCGGGTTAAGCAACGCGAACTGGTTTAATGCCTGAACGACGTCCGGACAGTTATGACAGCTCAGGCTGATAAATACTTCGAACTTAAGTTCGTCTTTCACACCTTTGACTAATGACGCCACGCTGTCGTCAATTTTAAGTGCGGTGCCTGACGCATGCAGCAGTGCCAGTACGAACGAGTTAAACTCGTGGCCGCCTGGGATCCCGGAAAAACGAATACCGGTATCTTCACCATCAGCTTCCAGTAAAAAACTGATTGAGCTGCGTAATACGCCGTTTGTATCGCGTTCTTCCAACTGGATCTTGTCACTCACTCCTGCCACATCAGACAGAAACTGCTTCAGTTCGCCACGTTTTGTGTGCTCGCCGGTTTGCAGAACAAGGGTGATGTTTTTCTGCATTGACGCGAAGTAACTTTCCAGCGCCTTTTTAATATCTTGCGTAATCATATTGAATTCTGCCTTAGATAATGTGGTTGAGGGAATGTGCGGGCTGTCGCCCGCACCGACATTACTCGTTGGTTAAAACGGTAATTAGATTTTGCCTACCAGGTCTAAAGAAGGAGCAAGGGTTTCTTCGCCTTCTTTCCATTTGGCCGGGCAAACTTCACCAGGGTGAGAAGCAACGTACTGAGCTGCTTTAACTTTGCGTACCAGATCGTCTGCGTCACGGCCGATACCTTCAGCGGTGATTTCCATCGCCTGAACGATACCATCCGGGTCAACAACAAACGTTGCACGGTCAGCCAGACCCATGTTTTCACGCATACAATCGAAGTTGCGCGTAATTTCACCCGTTGGGTCGCCAATCATCGCAAACTTGATTTTCCCGATGGTTTCTGACGCTTCATGCCATGCTGCGTGAGTAAAGTGGGTGTCAGTTGATACTGAGAATACTTCTACGCCACGTGATTGCAGCTCTTCGTATTTGTCAGCAACGTCACCTAACTCAGTTGGACAAACGAAAGTGAAGTCAGCTGGGTAGAATACAAATACTGCCCACTTGCCCGCGATATCTTCGCTGCTTACTTCGATTAGTTCACCATCTTTAAACGCGTTCGCTTTGAATGGTTTGATTTGAGTGTTGATTAAAGCCATTTACTTTCTCCTAAAGTTAGGTTTATTTAACGCTTTCAATAATAACCGTGTGACTATTTTTGCCGCTCGGGCTGTGCATACTCACACTGTTGATCTGCAGTTAGGATTACGAGAATTCAACCGTTACGGATTGTTTCTTTCTCGCTTCCGTTTGACTTGGGATAAGAATAACGACTGTCGGGACAGATTTATAATTGGATTTGTTGAAAGTCTGATTCGAGAAAAGCTATCAGAAAGAGATTTTTGGATAGGAATTAATCAACCCGCTCTCGGTGAGCGGGTTACTGCCCGCTATTCTGGAGTAGCGGGCACGGTATTTTCGTTTAGTGACAATGCACTAAGGTATTCATCACGTTTTTGCTGTTGATTGGCAGGCAGAGCCGCTTTACCGAGCAAGTCTGCGGCATTCACAGCCACCTCATACTGGCTGTCTGATAAAGGTTCGGTTTTATTTATTTGTACCAGCACTTTGAGCAGACTCAGGGCTATCGATTTGTCATGGGGCGATAACGTCATCGCCTGACACAGATTATTGTAAGCCGGAATAATCCGATTCTCGCGATAATTTACCGCCGCCATTTCTTTCAGTTCTTTGGTGGTAAATTTAATTTCACGGCGTTCAATTTCTTCCCGCTTCAGGTATTCATCTACCACCTGGCTGGCCAGCGTGTCGCCGGCTAACTGGGTACGCAAGGTATCAAGAATAACCAGACACTCTTCTTTCATTCCCAGTTCATGATAGGCCTTCATTAAATCCAGATTATCTTCCAGATTCATTGCCATTTCAGGTTGCAGATTATCCGTTAATAACTGTTCAGCAGTGCGCTTGTTATTTTTGAGCGATTCCATACGCGCTTTAATAATCAGCATCTTGTTGGCTAAACCCGGTTCCAGAAACTCGCCCCGGGTTACCCCTTCAACTTCCCGGGTAATTTGACGCTGGAGTTTTTCAGCCTCAGTTCCTGAAACGGTGGCAGCCAGGTCAATCATGGTACGAATCACATTGAGGCCAAGTTCCGGAGAATCATGAATTGAGTTTTTGGCAAACTTAGCCATGTTCTGTACCGCAGCTAACTGACCGTACTTATCCCGATTCAGTCGAGCTAAATCCCACAGTTTTTTATTCCGCTCAATGTTACGGGGAGCGAGCTTGCTCGCTGCTTTCACCTGTTCATAGGCAACATCAAACTGCTCTTTGCCAATATAATACTGGGCCAGCAAGTCATAAGTCAGGAAACGGGTATCATTGCGCTGCAACAAGTCTTCAATAAGCAGTTCAGCTTCCTCGACCTTGTCTTGTTTGAACAATGCTTTAGCGAGGCCAATGTGCACCCAGGCGTGATCATATTCTGCTTTTAGCCCGGAAAAGTACCGTTCGGCGGTGGCATAGTCGCGTAAGTGCACCAGGCATTCGCCAATCATTCTTTTCAATCGTGGATGGTATTCCACCACACCGCTGTCTTTCAGGCTGCGCTCGGCGTGGTAGATAGCCGCCGCGTAATCGCCATTGTCCATACAATGCATGACTTTGTGCAATTTACGACGGATATTAACTAAATAGTTAAAGCGCTGCTGAACCCGGTTTGCATCCAGGGGTTTTACCCAGAAATCATCCGGCTGTAACTCGATGATGCAATTAACCAGTTCCATACTGGTTTCTGCACTGAGAAAGACAACCGTGGATTTATCGCTGATGTAATGGTTATGTTTGAGTTCTTCAAACAGATGGAAGCCGTCTTTATCGCTGCTAACGTTAAACGCCAGTAATACCACGTCATAAGTGTCTTTCTGACACAAACGAACGGCATGGAATGCATTTTGTGCACTGCTAACCTGTTGGACGCCCAGTTCTAACAGGGCAGACTTGATTAAGTCATGGATAAGCGCCTGATTGTCAACAACCAGCACTTTTAATTCATCAATCGCTTTCGGTAATGGGATTTTATCCATTGTCACAACCACTTAACACGAAATAGCTTTCCTTGTCTGTGCAATGCCCCGCTGTAGCAGCCATGCGTGCATCACGCCTGCCACTGCTCGAAGCGCTAAACCTGAGGGTATGTATTACCTGATGTTATCCCGAATTTCATCAAACTGCCATACTCATATTACTCTGCTAACGGGAAATTCCGTTGTTATGGCCTTTCTCTTTGCCTTAGCGCGGCGGATCGACCCGCTGAGCAGTAGAGTTATTGACCCGGAACCAGCCAGCAATCGAGAATCGGTCTCGCTGGGCGGGTAATACCTCGTGGGGAAATTCCTCACTCAGAAAAATCACCATGGTGCCCGCCAAAGGCGTAACCGTAACCACTTCCTGTTGGTCACCGGGCGGATAGATCAGCAATTCGCCACCATCGAACACTCCCCAGTCTGAATTCAGATAAAACACCGTCGATAATACCCGGTTAGACTCTCCCTGAAAGGCATCCAGATGACGCTTATAAAAACTCCCCGGCGGATAATGGGCAAAGTGGCTCTCATAAGAGAATAAGCCTAAAAAAAGCCGTTTATTAAGATAAACCTTCAGGCAATCCATCCAGTTTAACCAGGCAGTAGTCACCGCAGCCGTCCCCTGAATCCAGCAAATCTCGTCGGTACGCACGAATTCGTTTTGATGGAACTGGCCGGCCCTGCCGATCCCGGCCGGATCAAAATCAATGGTTTCCTGAGCATAGGCTGCTAGCCGGGTGGTTAACGCTGGCGGCAGAGCGGCAGGCATTACGCTGTAACCCCGCTGATACAAATCATCAGCGATTCGTTCAAACATCTCTTCAGGCGGCGCGTAGCCAGCGACAGCGTGATTTTCTAATGGTGTATTCAACAGGTCAGTTATCCGCAAAAAACAGGCGTGATAAATATACTGAAATGAACCGCCAGACAAGCTATTTTTTATACTGGTCGCGGTTTTTTTTCGACAACGGTGAGTATTTATCTGACCGGTACTGATCAATACAACTAAATAACCGGTATAGGATTGTTATCACTGGAAAACTTGGAGTGCATCTCCTGTGCATGCTATGTTGCCAACAGAACAAGTCATTTTTGAGAAAGTAGAATGAGCGACGAACTATATACTGAAGATACCGAACACCATCTCGACCTGAGACATCTGACCCTGGAAGATTACCAGGACGTCAAAGAATTAATGGACGATGTCTATCGAAATGTCGGTGGCGCCTGGCCATATAAAAATTATAAAGCCCAGATTACCACGTTTCGTGACGGTCAGATTTGTATTGAAGATAAAGGCAAGGTTGTGGCATTTGCCATTTCAGTCATTGTGGATTACGACCAGTTTGGCGACAAACATTCCTATGATGAAATTACCGGTGATGCCTATCTGACGACTCACGATCCTAACGGTGACGTACTCTACGGCGTTGAGGTGATAGTGTCGCCTGAGTACCGTGGACTGCGTCTTGGACGCCGCTTGTATGAAGCGCGTAAAGAGCTATGCCGCCATCTGAACCTTAAATCCATCATGGCTGGCGGTCGTATACCCAACTACGCTAAACATGCCACGGAAATGTCACCCTACGAGTATATTGAGCGGGTGAAATCCAAAGACATCTTCGATCCTATTTTAACGTTCCAGTTATCCAATGGGTTTGAAGTAAAACAAATCATGCAGGCGTACCTGCCCGAAGATAAAGCCTCCAAGGGCTATGCAACACTGTTACAGTGGCACAACATTTATTACGAGCCGGGTAATCCAAAGCTCATCGGCGGTAAAAAGAGTTCGGCAAGAATTGGCTGCGTACAGTGGCAAATGCGCTATTTCGAGAACGTGGAAGAGCTTATTCAGCAAGTAGAGTATTTTGTTGATGCATTGTCGGATTACGGCTGTGATATAGCCTTGTTCCCGGAATTCTTTAATGCACCTCTGATGGGACTGGCAGAGTCAGAATCCTCCATTGATGCAATCTGGCACCTCGCCGAATATACCGATGAAATCCTCACCGCAACGTCCCTGCTCGCGGTCTCTTACAACATCAACATTATTGCCGGTTCAATGCCGGTGATTGAAGAAGAAGAACTGTATAACGTAAGTTACCTGTGTAAACGCGACGGCACTATCGAAACCCAGTATAAACTGCATCCCACGCCACATGAGAAAAAAGACTGGATCATGAAAGGCGGCAATTACCTGCGCTGCTTTGATACAGATTTTGGCAAAATTGGCATATTAATTTGTTACGACGTGGAGTTTCCGGAACTGGCAAGAGTCTTATCAGAACAGGAAATGCAGATACTATTTGTGCCGTTCTGGACCGATACCAAAAACGGCTACCTGCGGGTCCGTCGCTGTGCCCAGGCCAGAGCCATAGAAAACGAATGTTACGTGGCCATTGCCGGTAGTGTGGGTAATTTACCAAAAGTAGATAACGTGGACATCCAGTACGGCCAGACGGCGGTATTCTCGCCCTCAGACTTCGCTTTCCCGCACGATGCCATTGTATCTGAAACCACACCGAATACCGAAATGACACTGATTGTTGATTTGGATTTGGACAAGCTAACCACTCTGCAAAACGAAGGTTCGGTCCGTAACTACCTCGACCGTCGCCGCGACCTGTACCGGGTGGAATGGCTCGGTGGAGAAGATTAATCATGTTAGCAAAATTTGGCATCGTAATAATGTTGATTGTTGCCTGGCCCTCGCTGGCCGGCAACGACCCCCGCCCTTTTTATCAGCGTTTCGAAGATGAATCGGCAGTGGTCGACGATGCCCTGGAGCAAGCCAGTGCCAGCCACCAGTTGGTGGCATTGGTGCTGGGTGCCGAGTGGTGCCATGATTCCCGGGCACTGGCTGAGTATTTTAATGATCCGGCGCTGACATCGGTATCTGCAGCAATGACACTGTTACCGATTGACGTGGGTTACCTTGAAAATAAACAGTCATTACTCAGTCAGTTTGGCTACCCGGCTTACTTTGCCACCCCAACGCTGCTGTTGATTGACCCGCAAACCCGTCAGGTAATAAATCGTGCCACACTGCCCGCCTGGCAAAATGCCCACAATGAATCAGCCAGCAGCTTGCATGCTTACTTGCAGTCGCAACAACAGTTCTGGCAGACGCAATGGCAGGCAACACCGCCGGCCCCCGTAATTGAGGCCTTTGAAGCTCAGCAAGCGGAAACGTTATATGAGCATTACCGGCAACTGGGCGCCCTGCTGGCCCTGGAAGACAATAACCAACCGGCGCCCGGTCTTAACTCTCAGTGGCGCGCCGTAAAACAATATCGCACGGCGTTGCAAAACGATCTTATCCGGCTGCATGAGCAAGGCGGAACTGAAGATAAATTACCCAACTATTCACCAATTGCCTGGTAATCTGCCAAAAAGTGTCGGCTAACATTGGTATTGCACAGAAATTAGCGATAACATCAGGCTATAAGGGCTAAGCGCCCGTTTACATGAATAATTATATCGCCACAGTTGTCATTAAGAGGGAATATGGCTAATAACTCGCGCAACGATGACTTTCCCACAATCAGACTCGACGAAGAAGACCGTCGCGGATATCAGACCAAAACGGCGCCGGTTCACCGCTCGGTGAATACTTCACAGGCATCGGCTTCCAGTGAACCAGAAAAACCTAAAGGTGGCTCTGGCTGGGGTGTAGTTGCTCTTCTGGTCGCTATTGTTGGTTGTGGTGCGGCCGGTTACTTATTTACCGTCACGCAAAAGCAAAATGCCACGCTGCAAAGTGCCGAGCAGCGTATTCAGCAACTTGAAAATAAGCTTTCCGCCACCGGTGAAGAAATCGGTGAATCGACAGTCGCTTTACAGGTAAAAGTGACCGAACTCAGCAATAGAACGGCCGAACTCTGGGAGCAAATGGATAAGCTGTGGGCGTCCGCCTGGCGTCGTAACCAAAAAGAAATTGCCGATCTGACCGATAAAGTGGCTGGCGACAAGAAGGATTTGCAGGAGTCAGTGACTCAGGTTGCCCGTAACCTCGACAGTCAGAAAACCCAGTTGGCAACGCTTAACGGCAGTCTGGAGACGGTCTCTGACGAAATGCTGGCCATTAATGTTCAAATGGAACAGGTCAATGCTAGCAGCGGAGCGCGGCAGCAGGAAATTAAGAGTCTGAGCGATAAGCTGGCATTGCTGGAACAGCGCAATAATGCGTTATCCAGCCGAATTGCGTCGCTGGAGTCTGAAATTCGGGAACTGGCAACCAAAGTGGTGAGCTCACCATCAGCCAGCATACCCGCCTCCCCGACGGGTTCTACCGGCGGTCAGTAAGCGCCCGTTATCCCTGGTAATTACAGTCCATCGTGTTGTTACATAAATAGCGCCGGATTAGCTCCGGCGTTATTATATTGATTAATTTTTAAACTATTCCAACTCATTTTGCGTAATAATAGCTTTCCATGCTGCACCGCAGCACTTTTCAGGGATGCTACTCATGAAATCCGTAAAATTATCTTTAGCACTACAGGGCGGTGGCGCTCACGGTGCGTTTACCTGGGGCGTTCTCAACCGCCTCCTCGAAGAATCCTGGATTACCATTACCGGCATCAGCGGTGCCAGTGCCGGGTCTATGAATGCCGTCATGTACGCCGAGGGATGGCGTAAAAACCGCCGTGAAGGTGCCAGGCAACAACTGGCCGATTTCTGGTATACGGTGGCCGAACAAAATGTGGGATTTGAACTCCCCGGTGAACTTAAGACTTCAGTTACCAAGTGGTGGCTGAGTGCTTTTCAGTTTCTCTCTCCCTACGACATCAATCTGCTGGATATTAATCCGCTACGAGACATTGTAGATAAGCAGGTTGATTTTAAGGCCTTGCAACAGGCCAATCCCCTGCCCTTGTACATTGCTGCCACTGAAGTCAGTACCGGTAAACTGACGCTGTTTAATACGCCCGAACTGACCACTGACCATCTGCTGGCTTCGGCTTGTTTACCCAATGTGTATAAGGCTATTGAGATAGACGGCAAACATTACTGGGACGGTGGTTACGCCGGTAACCCGGCGATATTTCCGCTGATGAACGAATGTGCTGGTAAAGATGTGTTAATTGTTCTATTGCAACCGTTGCAACGTGAGGACGTACCCAAGAGCTCAGACGATATCAGCGATCGTATTACAGAAATCAGTTTCCACAGCAATTTCATGCGCGAAATGCATGCCATTGCCAGCGTCAAACGTCTGGTCAGCGGTAAACGTTTTTTACTCGGGAAGGTAGAACGCCAGATAAAACAGCTGCGAACACACCTGCTGACTAACGGTGAACTGCTCTCCTCGCTGGATAGCGCCACCAAATACGACAACCGCAAAAAGTTTCTCGAATGTTTACGTGATGCCGGCGAGGAAACCACCGATAAATGGTTGGCGGAAAATGCCGGGCATCTGGGTAAAAAACCCAGTTGTGATATTCAGGCGATGTTTGACTAACCAGACTAAGCGTATTGAAGGTTACAAAAACAAGCGCTTCGCGACTCGCCTGACCAGTCACCAATGGCCGGTCGGATGTATTGCGGCCAACGTTCTCCGTACAGCAGCACAGATATCATGAAATAAACTCTCTCTTTATCGGGTCTGTTGCGGTATATCTGATATTGAGAGAGCTGACATGTTGAATTCGATTGGCCGTAAAGTGATGGTAGGGTACCTGGTGCTGGTTACTGCGATGGTATTAGCGTGCCTGCTGATCCAATTAAGTATCAATCAAATCAGCAGACAAAACAGCAACTTCACTTCCCATACATTGCCCGCTTTCACGGTACTTCAACAAACACAAGATGAGCTGGCGCAACTGCATAACCTAAGCTTTGCGCTGTATGGTTACACTATTGACAGTGCCAGGTATGCTGAACGCAACGAGCAATTGAAATCACAGTTAACCGACAGACTTTACCAATTGGGTCAGCGCCACCGGTTTAATACTGAGGCTCTTAACGCCACACTGAATGAATTGTTCTCAGCGATGGACCGCCTGGAGACTATTCTAAGCGCTTCTGACACCGACTGGGATGCGGCCAGACACGCTCTGACGCTGATTGAAAATGCTAAGGACAAGAGCCGTGAAGTACTTCACCTGATAAGCCGTGAGTCAGGTCAGCAAGTGTTTCAGGCGACAGAAGCGGTGAGTGACACCCTCGGATTGATGCGCTGGATTAACTACGCCTCGTTACTACTGCTTATTGTGGTGGCTGTGCTATCTTACCGCTACCTTTATCAAAAGCTGGTCACCCCTTTACTCGCCATCACCGCAGCGCTTACCAGCCTGAGTCACGATAAAAATCTGGATGTGAGTTTACCCGCCGCCAGTAATGATGAACTCGGACAGGTCGTTAATGCCCTGGAAAGCCTGATTGAGGCTTTAGAAGAGGATTATACAGCCTTACAGGCCATGACAAGCCAACTGCGCAACGCAAGTATGACCTTTATTGACTCCGCGGCTTCATCAGATAAACAGGCACATAATTTGTCCGGTCTGGCGGTTCAGCTGGACAGTGCACTCGCTGAGGTTGGTGTGAAAATCGCCGGTGCATCAGAAGATTCGAAAAACGTCTCCGAGTCAGCGAAATTTGCCGCAGGCCTGGTGAGTCAGGGTGAAAAAGAAGTCGCCGTCAGTGCTGCGCAGATAGCCACACTTCAACATGAAATCACTGAGTCTGCCCGGCAGCTTTCGTCTTTACAAAATGCCGGCAATCAGGTGGGTTCGGTAGTAAAGGTGATTGCTGAGATTGCCGAGCAAACTAATCTTTTAGCCCTCAATGCGGCCATTGAAGCCGCCCGCGCAGGGCAACATGGCCGAGGCTTTGCCGTCGTTGCAGACGAAGTGCGTACGCTTGCCTCACGCACCCAGCAATCCACGCATCAGATAAACACCATTCTGGCGCAAATCGTTAACTCCATTGCAGCTACCGTTCAAGGAATGGAAGCCAACCTAACCCTGACTGCTGATGCTTTTAAGCAAGCTAACCAGACGGAAAGCGCCTTACAACAAAGCCAGCAAAGTGTGCTGGCTCTTAGTGCTGACAATCAGCACCTTGCGGCCTCAACCTTACAGGTTGTGGTTGCCACGCACACTATTCAGCAACAGGTTAAGGGTATTAATCAGCAATCCGGCGAACTATTACAACAAAGTGAACTGACCCGTGCTAAAGCAGGTGAACTCGATAAGTTGATGACAACGCTAACCCAAATAGCCACGACCTATCGTTTTTCATCGTTCTGACAGTTTTAGCTTCTGCCCTGTTCGACAAAGCGAATCAAAAAAACTACCAGAAACCTGGCTAAGCTGCTGGTTTATTCCGTAAAATACCGGTTTCATCGCCTTTCGTTCAGCTTGTCTGAACCGTCACTGATTTTCCCGGAGTGTTTATGTTGGAAGTAGTAATTTTAGCCCTGGCGCTAAGTATGGATGCATTTGCTGTTTCCATTGGCCTGGGTTCTAAACATGTCGTTAATGCCCGCTCGCTCTCGCTTTCAGCGGCCATTTATTTCGGTGTTTTTCAGGGGCTTATGCCGTTAATAGGTTACCTGGGCGGTCACGGGTTATTTGGCCTTATCGGCAGCTTTGCGCATTGGATTGCCTTTATTCTGTTGCTGGTCATCGGTGGCAAAATGGTATTTGAGGCATTGTCTGAAGGGATAGAAGAAGATATCGCAAAAATCACGCAGCGCGTTATGTTGTTACTGGCTATCGCAACCAGTATTGATGCTATGGCTGCCGGGTTCACACTTACCCTGATGGAATTTAACCCCTTCCTCGCGTGTCTGATTATAGGGGGTACCACATTTATTTTCAGTTTTCTGGGCGTTTATATCGGCGCTAAAAGTGGTACCTGGCTGGAAAGTAAGGCGGAACTGATTGGCGGTATCGTCCTTCTACTGATTGGATTTAAAATACTGTTGTTTTAAGTCGTGCACAGAACAAATCTTACTTCTCAGTCCATTTATGAGTCAGATTGTTAAGTGATATGAATGTGCCCTTCCCCATTCTTTGCCGTAGTGATTAAGACACTCACAATGTGAGATTTTTCGAACTGTTCTTTGCAGCGCCTCTTCTCCCTGCGTTGTAATTCAGTTTAATTAATAAGGATATAAATCACTATGAACAATATGTTAGAAGGCAAAACAGCCATCGTTACCGGTGCCAGTAAAGGCATTGGCTTCGCTATAGCAGAACTCTTTGCAGAAGAAGGTGCTAACGTTGTATTAACGGCACTTCACCAGGACGAGATTGACACTGCAGTAGACAAAATTAACGCTAAAGATCAGGGGCAGGCCATTGGTATGGTTGCCGACTCGAGCGACCCGGAGGCTCCCAAAACGGTGTTTGGAAAAGCTATCGACACCTTTGGTCAGGTGGATGTCATGGTTAACAATGCGGGTGTAGGTGAGATGTTCGCGGTTGAGAAAACTTCGGATGAACACTGGGCCAAAATTATGGAGTTAAACCTCTCCGGCGTATTCTGTTTTTGTCGCGAAGCGGTTAATCACTTTATGCCGCGTAACGAGGGGCGCATTATCAATGTATCCTCGGTAAATGGTGTTTTACCCATCTGTGGCGTTGCCTACACCACCACCAAAGGCGGTGTGAATACCATGACCAAAAATATCGCTATTCGTTTGTCCGGCACTAACATCCGGTGTAACGCTATTGCGCCGGGGGTTACCGATACCGATGCCGCCCGCGCGTGGGCATCCGGTGAACAGGAAGGCGGCGACGTCATGCTGGAATTTTCAGACAAATACACCAATACTACTGTACCTTCCGTTGAACCTCGGGATCAGGCTTACGCAGCGCTGTACCTGGCCAGTAAAATGGGTAAAGCTGTCACCGGACAGGTGATCCAGGTGGATAACGGCGTTTTCCTGTAAGGTTTTAAGTTATTATTCCGACAGGCCAGTTAAAGACTGGCCTGTTTCACCCTTACTTCACATTGCTTTCCTTAACATGATTACCCTTTAATCCACTAAGGCGATAATTATGTTTTCACAACTACCAACGTTTAGTTCCCTTAAGCTAATCGGCATCGTTACCCTGATTACGACCGTCACCGCTGGCTGCGTGTCTAAGTCATCGCTGCCACACACCCATAGCCCCGACGCAGCCACAGTGACCCTTTATCGTTCCGGCGAATTACAAGGTAGCCTGACCGATGTTTATATTGGCTGGGGAGATAACTATTTTATTTCACTGTCTCCTGAAGAGCGTACCCAATTCACCATCGAACCTGGCTTTAAAACATTTAAAATCAGGGCTCATGCTGACTGGAGTAATGAACTCACTGTAAACTTAGCGCCGCATCAATCCGTTTGTCTGATAGCCGAAGTCAATCCTCAGAATGTGGTTGGTCTGAACTGGGTAGTATCCGGTTACCGGTTGCGACAGCTGGCCTGTGACAATCAAAACCTGTAAGACAGCCGGCCACTGAGGCGGTATCATTTACGGTAGAAAATCGGTAACTTAGCTTAAAACGCCTATTTTTAACATTACAAGGATTGTTATGTCGGCCTTTTCTGGCTATTTGATTGCCGTATTGATTCAGGGAGCGAGCGTCACTCTGCCCAGCGAGCAGCCGCCCGCATTTTTGCACAACCACTCACCGGCTGTATTGTCGCTGTACCAAACTGTGAGTCGATTCACAGGCAGCAAAGAAGATGCGGCGGCTTTAATGCAGCAAGTTGATGAGCTGATTACATCAGATGTTGAACTAGAGCTCGCTGATATGATTGTTATTAGTCTGGCTATGCAAAGTGCTATTAATTATCAACCAGACCAGGTAGAACAAATATATGCGTCGGTAAAGAGCCGGTACCAGCACTCCCGCACGTTAAGAAACTATTTTTTTAGCTGTACGTTATCCGGCCGGCAAAAATTACGTTCAACCATAAAAGCCCTGCGTTACAGCTTGTCTATGCCAAGCGAATTTGAGGAAAAATTGGCTTTTATAGGCCATACCTCGGATGATGAGGAGCTGTTATCACTGGCTAACACCCAATACGGTGAAATTAGCTATGAATCGGTCTATCAGGCCTTTCTGTATCGTGCACTGACAAGCCAAACATTGGAGCATCCCAATACCGTCGCACTATTATTACGAAATCTTGCCCTGGCCCACAATCAGATTGGCAGCAAGAGCCTGGAGCGACGACTGATTGTGCTTATCAGAGAGCTTGAAACACAAAACATCATCCCTCGTTTAAGCAGCGGACCTTCGGTATACAGTTATCTGAACCCGTGAAAAACAATCGACACAAAAAAAGCGCCATAAAGGCGCTTTTTTGCGTTGGTCAATCGCTGATTAGCGACGCAGACCAAGACGCTTGATCAGATCAAGATATCGCTCTGCATTTTTACCTTTCAGGTAATCAAGCAGTTTACGGCGCTGGCTAACCATGCGCAGCAGACCACGACGTGAGTGGTGATCTTTCTTGTTTGATGAGAAGTGTGATTGCAGCTTGTTGATGTTGTGCGTTAACAGTGCTACCTGTACTTCAGGTGAACCAGTATCACCTTCTTTAACGCCATATTCAGCAACGATGCCTGCGGTTTCTTCTTTAGTTAGTGACATAATTTTCTCCTGTTTTTTAAACTGCCGGACCGATCACTAATTCAGTCTGACAAAACTGAGCGCGTATTATACTTGGCGTGGCCCCACGCGCAAGTCATTTTACCCGTAAACCGTTATACGCTGTAAACCACGCTGCGCCGGGGGGCAACAAAGACCTGTTCAGGTGGGGCTTTTTGGTCTTTAGGTGCACACACACCCTCACCTACCCCAAGGAATCGTGCTGGCGTGGCAGTGCTATCGTAGATGCGATATTGCTGCCCTTCGCTAAGCGCCTGCGCTGCCATGGGCGTTACACTCTGTCCGTGCTGCAAGCGATTCGTTTCAGCCGCCGATAACTCAACAGCGGGTAAGCTTTTCACCGCCGTATCCATAGGTAATAACAGCGCATCAATGGCGTGGTACTCGCGCTGAGCGATATCCTGATCCACCATGGCTTCCAATGCTTCAACCGAAATCATATTCGCCGTTGGGTAGTCTGCCACTTTAGTGCGGTGTAACCGGGTAACATAAGCGCCACAGCCTAATTGCTGACCTATGTCGTCAACTAAAGAGCGGATATACGTCCCTTTACTACAGCGCACGCGCATATCTACTTCCGGTAAAGCAACCCGGGTTATCTCTAATTCGAAAATGGTAATATCACGGGCTTCGCGGGGCACTTCTATGCCTTGTCTGGCATAATAATAAAGCGGCTTGCCCTGATATTTAAGGGCGGAAAACATTGAAGGAATTTGCTTACTACTGCCCAAAAAAGATAAGCAGGCGGCACGCACTTCGTCTTCACCTGACACCACTTCGCGCTCTTCAACCACCTCGCCATCGGCGTCGGAGGTTGTGGTACGAATACCTAAACGGGCCGTCACTTCATACTCTTTCTCGGCGTCGAGCAGGTATTGGGAAAACTTAGTTGCTTCACCTAAACACACAGGGAGCATGCCGGTAGCCAGCGGATCAAGCGCGCCGGTATGGCCAGCTTTCTGAGCCTGATACAACCAACGCACTTTTTGTAATATTTGGTTTGATGAACCCCCTAAGGGTTTATCAATTAACACAATGCCGTTAACTGCACGACCTTTGCGCTTTCTTGCCATGCTGAATTATTCCTGCTCGTCGTCGTTGTTATCTGAACGCGCCTTATCACGAGCGACTGTTTCACTCACCAGGTTTGAAATACGCATACCTTCGGTGATCGACTTATCTTCAAAGAAATGCAGGTGAGGCACCGCCCGCATACGCATCCGCTTCGCTAACAAACTGCGTAAAAAGCCCGTATTGTCAGCTAACTGCTTCATATGCGCTTTGGTTTGTGCTTCATCACAATTAAAAAACGTGATAAAGATCTTAGCATGTGCCAAATCCCGCGACACTTCCACATCAGAAAGTGTAATAAAGGGTAAGTCGCCCACCCGGTGCTTGTATTCATTTTGCAGCAAACTGGCCACTTCTTTGTGGATTTGCTGGGCAACCCGATCAGTCCGAGAAAATTCCCGAGCCATAGTTACTCTCCTCTGTTTTGCAACCTGTCCAGCTTAAGCTTAGCTGACTATTGCACAGACAAAAGCGGGGGCTTCAGAGCCCCCGCTATACATTAGTTATTCGCTGAGGTTAGATTTCGCGTTTAACTTCAACAACCTGGAAGACCTCAATTTGGTCACCCACTTTTACGTCGTTGTAGTTTTTAACACCGATACCACATTCCATACCGTTACGAACTTCCTGTACGTCATCTTTAAAGCGACGCAGAGATTCCAGTTCACCTTCGTAGATAACCACGTTTTCGCGCAGTACGCGGATTGGGTTACTACGCTTAACGGTACCTTCGGTGACCATACAACCTGCGATGGCGCCCAGTTTCGGTGACTTAAACACGTCACGTACTTCAGCAAGACCCATGATTTCCTGTTTGAATTCTGGTGCCAGCATACCGCTCATGGCCGCTTTCACTTCATCAATCAGGTCGTAGATAACGCTGTAGTAACGTAAGTCAATCTCTTCCGCTTCAATTACGCGGCGCGCTGTAGCATCGGCACGAACGTTAAAGCCAACCACGATAGCGCTTGATGCAGCGGCTAAGCTGGCATCCGTTTCGGTGATACCACCAACGCCACTACCGACAATATTGACTTTCACTTCACTGGTAGACAGCTTAATCAGAGATTCAGAAATCGCTTCAACAGAGCCCTGTACGTCAGCTTTAAGCACAACGTTCAGTTCACTCACGTCACCGGCTTCCATGTTAGCAAACATGTTTTCCAGTTTCGCTTTCTGCTGACGCGCCAGCTTAAGCTCGCGTTTCTTCTGATGACGCTTACCGGCGACTTCACGAGCCTTACGCTCATCCTGTACAACCAGCGCATCTTCACCGGCTACCGGCACACCCGACAGACCTAAAATTTCAACCGGAGTAGAAGGACCGGCCACTTTCACATCCTGACCATTCTCGTCGCGCATGGCACGAACACGTCCGTACTCTTCGCCACACAACAGAATATCGCCAGACTTTACCTCACCTTCCTGAACCAGTACGGATGCAATCGGGCCACGGCCTTTATCAAGGCGTGACTCAACCACGATACCGCGGCCTGGGCCGGTTGGTGTGGCTTTAAGATCCAGTACTTCAGCTTGCAGGGAAATGGCTTCCAGTAATTCATCCACGCCCATACCGGTTTTGGCAGACACGTTGACGAACTGGTGCTCACCGCCCCACTCTTCAGAGATAACCTCTAACTGAGACAGTTCGGTTTTAACCCGATCCGGATCAGCGGCTTCTTTATCCATCTTGTTCACAGCAATAATCAGCGGTACGCCTGCTGCACGGCTGTGTTGTACGGCTTCTTTAGTTTGTGGCATTACGCCATCGTCAGCCGCAACTACCAGTACAACGATATCCGTTGCTGTGGCACCACGAGCACGCATTGCGGTAAACGCGGCGTGTCCAGGGGTATCCAGGAAGGTAATTTTACCGTTGTCCGTATCAACACTGTATGCACCGATATGCTGAGTAATACCACCGGCTTCACCTGCCGCTACTTTAGCGCGACGGATGTAATCCAACAGTGACGTTTTACCATGGTCAACGTGACCCATTATGGTCACAACTGGTGCGCGAGTGGTTTTATCACCGGCACCAGAACCTGCTAACAGTTCGTCTTCCAGGGCGTTGTCGTTAACCAGCTCATATTTATGGCCCATTTCTTCAACGACCAGTACCGCGGTATCCTGATCAAGAACCTGATTAATGGTTGCCATTTCGCCCATTTTCATCATGGCCTTAATGACTTCCTGAACCTTAATAGCCAAACGGCTTGCCAGTTCACCAACCGTGATGGTTGCACCAAGCTTAACAACACGTTCTACCGGGGCAGCTGGCTTATTAAAGCCTTGCTTCAAGCTTTCGCTGGCCTTTTTATTCGGCTTCTTACGACGGCGGGAAGACCGTTCTACCTGCATATCTTCGATATCTTCAGCTTCCTGTGCATAGCGGTTAGAGTGCATATGCACTTCTTCAGCTTCTTCTTTCTTACGGCGCTCTTCTTCTTCTTTCCAGCGACGTTCGTTTTCTTCAGCCAATTTACGTGCTTCTTCAGCCGCTTTCTTCGCGTCTTCTTCGAGTTTACGCTGCGCTTCTTCTTCCTGCTGCTTGCGTAAACGCTCTTCTTCCTGACGCGCTTCTTCCTGCTCTTTTAACTCTTCTTCGCTCAGCTCAGATTCCGCTTCAGCTCGTGCAGCGGCTTCTTGCTTCGCCTTTTCAGCACGACGGGCTTTATCTTCTTCAGCCGCTTTACGGGCTTCTTCCGCTTTACGCGCTTTCTCTTCAGCCGCCTTACGGGCTTCCTCAGCCGCTTTTTCTTCCGCTTCACGCTTCAGACGAGCTTCTTCTTCGCGACGCTTGGCTTCTTCTTCGGCCTGGCGTTGCTCTTCAATGTCAGTACGTTTCACATAAGTGCGTTTTTTACGTACTTCCACTTTCACTTCTTTCGACTTACCTAAGCTTAATGTGCTGGTAGTTTTACGTTGCAGCGTCATTTTCTTAGGCTCACCATTCGACCCACCGTGCTGTTTGCTCAGGTGGTCTAATAGTTTGCGTTTTTCATCTTCAGTCACGTTCTCACCGACGGCTTTCTTAATGCCGGCGTCGCTAAACTGACTCACTAACCGGTCAACGCTAGTCCCGATATCACTGGCGAGTTTTTCAATGGATACATCTGCCATTACGCGTTTTTCCCCTTGTCGACCTTATTCTTCGTTGAACCAGACTTTGTTTCGTGCAGCCATAATCAATGCACCGGCTTTCTCTTCGTCCAGTCCTTCTACATCACTGATATCATCGGTGCCCTGTTCTGCCAGCGCTTCTAAATCGATGATACCTCTACTTGCCAGAACGTACGCCAGGTGCTTGTCCATACCTTCAAGGTTCAGCAGTTCCTCTGTGGGTTCTGAGCTCTCAAGCGATTCCTCGTTGGCCAGAGCCTGAGTGGTCAGTGCTGCACGTGCACGATTACGTAATTCTTCAACGGTATCTTCATCAAGGCCATCGATGGCCAATAATTCGCTGACTGGAACATAGGCAACTTCTTCAAGTGAAGTGAAGCCTTCTTCGACTAATACACTTGCGAAATCTTCGTCGAGGTCCAGACCGTTAACAAATACCGCCAGAACCCTTTCGTTTTCTGCCTGGTGTTTCTGGTTCAAATCTTCAATGGTCATCACGTTCAGTTCCCAGCCAGTCAGTTGACTTGCCAGACGAACATTCTGTCCACTACGACCGATAGCCTGAGCCAGGTTATCGGCTTCTACTGCTACTTCCATGGTATGCGTGTCTTCATCAACCACAATTGACGCTACCTCTGCAGGGGCCATTGCGTTGATAACAAATTGCGCCGGGTTTTCATCCCATAACACAATATCGACTCTTTCTCCGCCCAGTTCACCCGATACAGCCTGTACCCGTGAACCCCGCATGCCTACGCAGGCACCTACCGGGTCAAGACGCTTATCGTTGGTCTTAACAGCGATTTTGGCGCGTGAACCCGGGTCCCGTGCGGCGGATTTAATTTCTAATGTTTCTTCGGCGATTTCCGGTACTTCCAGACGGAATAACTCAACCAGCATCTCCGGGTGTGTCCGGCTGACAAACAGTTGCGCACCGCGTGCTTCAGGGCGGATAACGTACAGTAAGCCGCGTACCCGGTCACCTGGGCGGAAAGTTTCCCGCGGTAACATATCATCACGGTAAATCACGCCTTCGGCGTTATTACCCAAATCGATAATAATGTTGTCACGGTTAACTTTCTTAACCGTACCGGTAACCAGTTCGCCTACTTTGTCTTCATATTCGGCAACCATTTGCGCGCGTTCAGCTTCACGTACTTTTTGTACGATGACCTGTTTAGCGGTCTGGGTGGTAATACGGTCAAAGGCAATCGATTCAATCTGCTCTTCTACGTAGTCGCCAATTTCAATCTCCGGCTCATCAATTTGTGCCGCAGACAGAGTTAATTCAGCAAACGGATTTTCCTGTTCCTGATCGTCAGGAATAACCATCCAGCGACGGAATGTGTCAAAGTCGCCTGTTTCACGGTCAATACTAACGCGTACTTCAATTTCGCCTTCGTTTTTCTTTTTCGTGGCACTTGCTATGGCAAATTCTAACGCCTCAAAAATCTTTTCTCTTGGCACTTGTTTTTCATTAGAAACGGCTTCAGCCACTAACAAAATTTCTTTATTCATTTTTGCCTCACTGGTTGCATGCGGTTGGGCACGCAGTTTTATTCCGTATTAATCGAATGTTGGAACCAAATTACCTTTTTCAATCCCGCTGACCGGCAATTTAAATTGCTCGCCATCGATCTCGATAGTTAACGTGCCATTTTCACACGCCAGTAATTTCCCCTTGAAATTGCGTCGGTTATCCAACGGCAATGCCATTCTGACAGCGACGGTTTCGCCCACCACCTGTGCATAGTGCGCCTCTTTAAACAATGGGCGGTCCATACCAGGCGATGAGACTTCTAAGTTGTATTCAGTATTGATTGGATCTTCCACATCGAGGACCGCACTGACCTGATAACTGACATCCGCACAATCATCTACGTTGATGCCATTCTCATGATCAATGTAAACCCGCAGGATTGAATGCTTACCAGCACGGACAAACTCCACGCCCAGCAATTCATACCCTAATGCTTCTACCGCCGGATTCAACATTTCACTTAAACGTTGTTCTAGCCTTGACAATCCAAACCTCCAAAAACGAAAAAAGGGCATAATGCCCAATATACTGATACCTTGCTCGGTATCGCTTTGTGCGTGAGACCGAGCTAACAAAAAGCCCCGATTAAACGGGGCTTTTTTGCAATAAAAATTCGGTCCCTTTTGCCCACATCAGGCAAGGTTACTATTGGTGCAATACAACAATAAAAACCCGTAAGGCATAGGTGCTGATAATCAACAATTACCGGTACCAGCCATAATCTGCCACGCATTATACTGCCTGCTTGTTGATTTAGCAACCGGCAATCCGGCTTCACACTGGATTGTCACGATAATTTAATCTTCCCGCCAACGTTCCTTAATGGTCAGAATTTCCTCAAGATTTTCTTCCAGCAAGGTAATCAGGCGTGGTTCGAAGTGACTGCCCGCTTCACTTTTCATTACCGACAAGGTTTTTTCAACCGTCCAGGCTTCTTTATAGGGGCGTTTACTGGTTAGCGCGTCAAACACATCGGCTACCGCCACAATCCGGCCTTCCACGGGAATGTCTTCGCCCTTCAGCCCTTTCGGGTAGCCATTGCCGTCCCACTTTTCGTGATGAGTCATGGCCACCGATTTGGCAATCCGTAATAAGTCAGAGTCGGCTTCGCCCAAAATTTCTGCGCCAATTTCCGGGTGCGTTTTCATCACCGCAAATTCTTCATCGGTCAGTTTACCCGGTTTGAGCATAATATGGTCGGGAATACCAATTTTACCGATGTCGTGCATCGGCGCCGCATGCAACAGTGTTTCAGCCTGATCCTCGCTCAAGCCATAAGCCAAAGCTAACACTTTGGAGTAATGGCTCATGCGCAGTACATGCATGCCGGTTTCGTTGTCTTTATATTCGGCTGCGCGGCCTAAGCGCTGAACCACCTGCAACCGGGTACGTTTCAGCTCATCGGCCTGCACCAGCGACAAATGGGTTTTGATTCGGGCTTTGACGACCGCCGGTGAAATAGGCTTTGTAATATAGTCTACGCCGCCAACGGCAAATCCTTCTGTTTCGTCCTGCTCCTCACTGAGCGCCGTCACAAAGATTACCGGGATAGCCCGGGTAATCGCATTTTCTTTAAGCGCCTGACAGACTTCAAAGCCGGTCATGCCGGGCATCATTACATCGAGCAAAATCAGATCAGGTAGCTGAGCTTCTGCCACCCGCAGCGCCTCGCTGCCATTTTTGGCAAATGCCAGAGCGTAATGCTCACCCAGGAGGTGTTTGAGTACCCGCAGGTTAGCCGGTTCGTCATCCACTACCAGGATAGTGGGTTTTAGGGCAGTTTTATCCATGGTGGTTATTCGTCCAGTTTGCCAATAAGTGCTGACAGCATGGTTATGGCCTGTTCAAATTCAAAATCTTCTATCGCATCCAGTATCGACTGGATCTCGCTTGCGAATCGACTCTGTAAGTAGCCTGCGAGCAATGCCAGCTCCGATTCTTCAATCCGGTTATTCTTAACCGAACTATCGATACGCTCAAGTATAGCGCGTAATTCCTGAGTACTGATTTCAGCCGACTGTTCAATAACGCTGTCCTGCTCTGTTTGCAGGGCACTTTCCACCTCAGGCACCAGCGCGTAGAGCTGTGTAACATGCTCCGCCGGGTTTGAGTTTTCATAGCAATCCTGCTCAATGGCTTTGCAGGCAAGCATGATTTTAATCAGGCCAAGATTACCGGCCACGCCCTTAAAGCGATGAACCAGGGCTTTTAACTCGGTAAAATCTAACGACTCTGAAAGCGCCGCAAAGGCTTCCCGGGCGTGCATGATATCGTGACAAAAACGGTTAATTTCCTTGACCAGTTTATGTTTGGACCCCCACAAGCTTTCGCCTCGTGACCAGTCGATTAACAGAGCTTCCTGAGGTTCAGCACGCCTGGCCAGCGCGCTGCCCTGGATCCCCAGTACCCGGGCAATTTCGTTACATAACACAGGAAAATCAATGGGCTTGTTGGCAAATCCCTCCATGCCTGCCTCGCTGGCTGATTTTTTATCCTGCGCCAGCACACTGGCAGTCAGCGCGACAATGGGCGTTGCTTTCAAGCCGTTTGCTTTTTCAAACTCCCGCCGCTGGCGGGCCGCGCTTAGTCCATCTAACACCGGCATTTGCAAGTCCATCAGCACCACGTCGTACTGATGTTGTGCCATCAGGTCGAGGGCCTGCTGACCGTCGCGGCCAATATCAACACTATGCCCGCCCCGTTTTAGCAGCAAATTGAGCAATTCAATATTTTGTTCAATATCATCAACTATCAGGATCCGTAGCGCAGGGAGTTGGATTGCGTGTAAACGCTGCACATGGCTGGTGCTGTCGATAGCGGAAAGTGGCAGCGTAAAGGAAAACTCGGTGCCCTGTCCCGGTTCGCTGCGTACATCGATGGTGCCGCCCATCAACTCGACCAGCTGTTTAGATATGGTAGTGCCCAGGCCTGTGCCACCAAACCGGCGTGACATTGAGGCGTCTGCCTGGGCAAAAGCATCAAATACCCGCTGGCATTGCTCTGCAGTCATCCCGATACCGGTGTCAGTAATAATAAAAGTAACCTCGTCACCCTCTTCCTGGCGGACCTGCAAACTTACCTGCCCGGATTCGGTAAACTTCACTGCATTACCAATTAAATTACTCAGCACCTGACGGATCCGTTCCGGCGCCCCATGGTAACCTTGCGCCAGCTTATCGCCCAAATTGACCTGTAAATCGAGTCCTTTACGTTTCGCTTCCAACCAGAAAGTCGAAATCACCGTATCAATTTCTTCACTGAGAATGAAATCCACAAACTCCAGTTCCAGCTTACCTTTGTCCAGTTTAGCGCTATCGAGAATGTCATTGAGTAAGTGCAATAAAGAACGTGCAGAGCGGTTAATGGTAGACAGATGCTTATGCTGTTCGGTATTCAGTGGGGTGTCTAACAAAATATCACTAAACCCAATCACCGCATTCATTGGCGTGCGGATCTCGTGGCTCATATTGGCCAGAAACGCCGCTCGTGCAGCGGCGGCTTGTTCGGCCGCATCTTTGGCAATAACTAATTCATCTTCCATTTGCCGACGGTCGGTAATATCCATGATAAACCCATCCAGCCAGAGAATTTCGTCGTTATCGTCGCGTATATATCTACCATGTTCCCGTAACCAGCGAATCTCGCCGGCTTTGTTGAATATGCGATATTCCATACTGTATTCGGTCTGGCCAACCAGCGCCTGTTCGATACTTTCCATATCGTCAGGATGAAACAAATCAATAAAGCTCACCGTGGGATTTGGCAATAAGAATTCATCGGGGGCATAGCCGGTAATCCGCTTAACGGCGTCGCTGATAAACACCATAGGCCAGTCATGTTTATTCAAACAGCGATAGGCGATCCCGGGGATATTCGCAATCAGTGAGCGGAACTTAAGCTCATTCTCGCGAATGACTTTTTCCATGGCCAGCCGCTCACTGATGTCAGCAAGAAATAAAATAAACAGCGATTCACCAGCCACCTGGGTATGCGATAAGCTTATCCGCAATGGCACTAACTTACCGTCGCGGTTAATCGCTTCCACATCACGACTGTTACCAATAAGCTGAACCCCCTCAGGTTCTTCGGCATATTTAAAAAACCGATGGCTGTAAAGGTGACGGCGGTCCTCAGGCAGAAACTCGGTGAGTGGCATACCAACCAGTTCCATTCGTTGCCAGCCGAGAATGGTGGTTACCGCTTCATTTACGGTTTGAATAATTCCTTCGTCATTAATGGTCAGAATCCCCTCAACGGCAGATTCCATCAGGCTAATCATTCTCACTTGCGAGCGACGGGCATCGGCTGATGCCTCGCGATACTTCACCAACAAACTGATGCCCAGTACCAGAGCAATCATAATCGAAGCAATAAAGGTGACACTGGCTGCCAGATAAAACGACATTTCAGAAGGCTGCTCCGACAGTTCCAGCCCGGGAGGACTAACAAAGCGAGCGGCCGCCATGCCGGTATAGTGCATCGCTGAAATGGCACAGCCCATCACCGACCCGGCCAGAATATTAGTAGAAAACATTGTCAGTTTGTTGTGCAGCAAACGCCGCAGGCCGTGTCTTACCCACAGGGAGAGCATTGCCAGCACCACTGCAACGACCACCGATAGTAAGAAGATGCTCAGGTCATAACGCAGCAGCGGCGCCATATCCATCGCCGCCATGCCGATATAGTGCATAGCACCAATACCTGCACCAACCAGCACACCACCGACGACAATTTGTTTATTATTAATGGATTGCTGGGAAAGCAGATGAAGTGCGACCCAGGCTGCAGCCACCCCGGGTAACATTGAAATAAGAGTGGTAAGCCAGGTATAAGAAACCGGCGTGCACAGCTCAAACGCCAGCATGCCAATAAAGTGCATCGACCAGATGCCACTCCCCTGGGCAAAAGCCCCCACCGCCAGCAACCCACGACGACCTCGGCGGGTTTTGGCATTGGCAGCCTGTGTCGCCACCTGAAATCCCATAAATGACGCAAACACCGCTATGGCAACCGATAAAAGAACTAACGAGGGATTATATTCACCCACCAGGAGTAAGGAGGTATCAGGAATGGAAAACAAGTCCGCAATAGACGGCATTTCAGTAGGCCTTAGTAGTATAAAACAATGTTGCTAACTAAGCGTGCCTGCTTATTGCCAGCCTTCTATTAATAAAAGTAAATATGTAGCGTCCTTAATTTTATAAAGATTGCCGCAAATCTGCCGCACTTGTCAAACGACACAGCAAAACTAAATGATTCACCAACACCCGCTTTATAAAAATATATTATTTACCGGGTTATTTTGCCACGTTCATATTAGAAAACAAAGCGTTAGCTATCACCTTCGGGTGTATAATGGGCAAGGTTGTGTATTTTAAACGCAATTTTAAACCCACTATCCGGCTGACTTTCATAATGAATATTACTTTGTAGCATTTCTTTCACTAAATTAAGCACGATGCTGAGGCCTAGCCCCGCATTTCCGGCCCCTCTTCGGGTTGTAAAAAAGGGGTCAAAAACTTTATGCAGAATGTCTTCTTCAACACCTACCCCATTATCGGCAAAAGTCAGCTGATAGCCATCACCAGCAGGTGCCAGGGAAATCGTAATTTCACAGGACTCCAATTTTCCTATCCCTAGTCCATGAATCAGTGTATTTGAGGTTAATGCTGTCAATATTTGTGTGATAACTGACGGGTATGTCACGGCTTCAGCACCAGGAGGGATCATTACTTTAAAAGAAATCTGCGAGTCCTTGGCATGAACACTGTGTGCCGTCACAAAATCATTGATCAGCTCCGCAATATCAACTTTTTCAAGCAAATTAGCCTCGTCGGTATTTTTTACGGCTACCTGTTTGAAGATTGATAATAATTTGGATGCCCTGCGCATATTTTTTAACATGCTGTCAGATAGATCTTTGGCCGTTCCCATAAATTCAGTAAAGGTTTGGGCGTCCAGTGAACCCGTATTATATTTATTGGACACTTCATTTAGCAGTTCGATGAGTAATGTGCAGTTGCCAATGTTCACACCCAGTGGTGTATTAATTTCATGAGACACGCCAGCCACCAGTCCACTGACTGTTTCAATACTGGCTGGCTCGTAGCTTTCAGGCATAGAACTATCGGAATTACTTTTTGACGGTGCTTTTGTCATCTTTATATTCTAATTAATTAACCCTCACTACATAACTCATTGGCATTGCTAACACAAAAAAAGGTTAACGAGTGAAGCATCATAGGTTATTGAAATATAGTGTAGAGAAACCAAAAACACCAATGCAGGACCAGCATAATTTCACTCTACAAAAACAAAGGCAGATAATTACATAGAATAGGTGGCGGGTTAACCACGCCACGCATTATGAGGACAAGTTTGGCAATGAAGTCCGCTAAAATCCATTGCGTTTTACAATCCCGGCATAAACTTTAGCACTCGGTTTTTGTTCGCGCTTGAAGGTTTTTCTGTCAACGGTATGCAGGCCAAAATGCACGTCATAGCCGTGGATCCATTCAAAATTATCAAGTAATGTCCAGTGTACGTAGCCCTTGACGGGCACACCGTCTTGCATAACCTGTTGTAAATGTTTAAGCGATTCAGTAATAAAATGAGCACGGAGTTTATCGTCATTCGTGCCGATACCATGTTCGGTAACAATGATAGGTTTACCGGTCATCTCATACGTATATTTCACGGTATTAGCCAGTGAGGTCGGGTCTATCCAGCTACCGCTGAAGTTTGTCAGCGCATCATCCGGCACGGCTACTTTTCCTTTATCATTCCATTCAACCCTTTCATAATTTTGCACGCCGATAAAATCAGCATGGTCACTGTTCCGTAACCAATCGCCATAATTTTCTTCGCGTTTTTGGGCCTGTAGACTGTTATTGCCGACCGCTTGATCATCCAGCATGGCCAGCGTAAACCCCACGTCAAGATTACTGCGTTCTGCCTTTATTGCCGCTCGACCTTGTTTGTGACCTTCCAGCAAAATACCGTTCATTTTATCCAGGTCTTCCAACCTGGCCGCATTCAACGCACTAAAATAGTTACTGTTAACTTGTTTCGCGGCTGCATCCAGCATTTTTGCCTGAAGATCCCAGACAAAAGGAGGGATACCGATAACTCTGAGTAAACGGATTAAATTTGGTTCGTTAAATGTT